>Ga0187886_1000073_pt1 | contig 145504 bp, 146 predicted proteins | sample June2016WEW_20_1_FD_133001 | JGI IMG/M metagenome (GOLD analysis project Ga0187886, IMG submission 133001) | Peatland microbial communities from SPRUCE experiment site at the Marcell Experimental Forest, Minnesota, USA - June2016WEW_20_150 | ecosystem: Environmental > Terrestrial > Soil >...
TCGCTTGTGATTTCGAGACCACCTCTCTCCGTGATTGTTTGCGCAAAAGCAGCTTCGATTTTGGGAAACCTGCATTTCTTTCGTGGCTCGGTGTTACGATGTATCTGAGCACAGACGCGATCGATGCAGTATTGCGGGCTGTAAGTTCGCTGCCAAGATCGAGCGAGATTGTCTTCACGTTTGCATCCCTTGCTACCACAGTGAAGGAAAATGGCCGTGAACCCTTGATTGCTGCATCTGCGGCGGCGCACGGGGAGCCATGGCGTACACGTTTCGAGCCAAATGACTTGGCCCACAAGTTGCATAGGTCAGGTTTTTCGACAGTATCGTTTCTTTCGGCTTCGGAGGTGGATACTCGATATTTCCGAGGCCGTCACGATGGTCTTCACGCACCGCGAAAGGTTGGAATTGTGACCGCTACGGTCTAAGCCCATCCGCTTGCACGCTGTGACACTAAGCATCGCCGAAGTCGCTAAGCGAGTGGATTTCACCAGAATCGATTTCACCGGGAAATTCAATGTTGTCGATACGGCGATAGCTGAGCCAAAGGCCCAATTGAGACCGAGTCAACCGTCTATCCCAAACATCTCATTCCACACGTCTTCAAGTTGCAGAGACCCAAGGGGATTGCTTGAACTTGTAGAACCTTGCCAGGTCTTGGCAGACTTTCTCTTTTCTGCTAACACTTACATTAAGTGAGGCAAGATGCGTCTTGACGGCATCCTGATTCAGCAGGTTGACTTTCTTTGCCAGGAAAAATCGAGGTTCAAATTCACTAGGTTACCTACGGTTTCTAGGCAATCGAAGACATATCGAATGTAGGTCTAGGCGCCTACAAACTGCCTTGGTTTTGTTGTTGCGCCTTCGCTTGATGGCTTTCGTTTGATTTCTGGTTCGTGTAATTTAGGGCCGCAAGAAGAGCATCTTGCCCCTTCATGTGAAGAATAAGGCCTGACATCAAGAAGAACTCGTAGGTTGCATTTACCGAGGAATCGGCTGCGTACCTGCTGACGTTCGTGTCGAAGGATTTGGGTATGCGAATGCTCAGCACGGACGTGTCTCTGCTTTGCCTATTGGAATAGCCTCTCGGCGTAGACTTTCCAAGCATAGCGTCAAAAGTCCTTACTGCTTTAGCCAAGTATGACTTGGTTTCGAACTTGCGTCTCCTTTCCGGGTTGTTTAGCGATAAAAATGAGGCGTCTGCTCCTAGGCAGATCAGGACACGTATTAGGTCGGCGAACTCCCATCCATCCTTGAGTGCGATTCGCCTAAGCATCTCTGCCTGAAAGGCCGAAATTCGGATCGATCGGCGTCGATACAACAGTTAAATCACGTCAGTCTTGTGGTACTCAGGATACGGGTCTCCTGAGGTCTTCAGGTGCTATATGACGTGAGAGTTGTTTGGGTGAAGACAGTCAGCAAGAACTGATGTCTGCATAAGAAGAAATGTTGGCGCCGGGGGTGGGATTTGAACCCACGAGGCCCAGAGGACCAACAGCTATCTTGGCCCATACTTCACAGATCTCGAGGTTGGACGTCCCGGTTGTCCGGTGGCTCTGTCGCCTTACCTAGCTAGGCTACCCCGGCGCCAACGTACTTCGGCGCTAAAGAACGTATTAAGGGTAAGCCGACTTCGAGTCTCAAGAAAGTCTCTTCATCATGGACGCCTAGTAGACGTCTACAATCTGCCCTTTTGTGGATCTCCACACTCATCGCTGTGGAATTCACATTCCCTGTGATCCTCGTCTCCTAACTCTTTTATTGTCAGTTAGTTGACTCAACTAACTAACTCAGCTGTTGGATTGGGAACTTATGCGACCTATTCTAATGGCGTCACTCTTTGTCACGTTGTTACTGGTTGGGTGTAGGTTGGTTGAGGCTCAATCGCCGCAGCAGTACTACGGCGAGCTGGGAGGAGAGATTACCGGACGCGTGGTCGGAGTCGACGGGTACCCTGTTGATTGGGCGGCAGTTCATGCGAGTGACGGCCAACAGACTTACCAAGTATTTTCCGGTATGAGTGGGGTCTACCTCATGCGCGTCCCAGTCGGGATGTACTCTGTTACGGTTGATGTTCCAGGATACAGGGCTGACGGCGTAACGGTTAATGTGACAGCGAATTCATCGAATACGGCAAACTTCCAGCTAGAAGTCGCGGTTCCTGAATTCCAATCTAACATAGCACAGTGGGTGACGGCTCTCACGCTCGCAGTAACTCTCATCTTCATATCCAAAAGGGCCCCCTCAAAAGGAAAAAGACACTCGATTCAATGGATGATCACAGCCTAGGGTAAAGGTCCGCGAAGAAGCGGCGCCTGTAGGGGTGGACCTTACTTCTGAGAAGGTCCGTTAGAACATAGTAGCTGGTTTCGAATTCATTCAAGGAGTTGTTTCTAAATTTCAATACAGGCATGTTCGCTGTAGGCTTTTCCCACACTTTATCCCAGGCTTCGACAGCGCCTTGCACGCCGCGTTCACGGTTTCGCCCTTCCAACTCATCCTTCTCGACGATCATTAGCACCAGGACCGTTATGACGCCTGGGACCCTTGTGTGGAGGAGAAAATTGCGCGTGCTGTTCTTCGGCGATGTGGAATCCAACACAACGCTAAGGCCGCTTCTGAGCGTCAGGTCACGCAGGGCGGCGAGTATGTTGTAAACGAATTCCTCATCCTTCGGGGGTTCGATGGGGCCGAAGAACATGTCGCGCAAATCATCTACGCTCAGCCGCACGAACTCAGGATTCTCAGAGGTCAGTCGGCGCGCTAGCACCGTCTTTCCAGAACCAGGATAACCACTAAGGACTAGGTTCCAACGCGGCATTTCGGTCCAAACTCTTCAGCAAGTAACCTACGCCCTTTAAGATAACCTCTAGGAACGTTAAGACCCGGGGACGGGGAAAAAGGCTTAATCACGCCTTCACGGCCCTCGCTTTTGAGGCTGCTGGAATGGCGTTGATGGCTCAATGGTTGCCACCAATCTACTCAGTATCGACAGCAACGTTGGTTTGACGCCTTCGAAGTATGCGTCCGGGATTCTTACGATCGGTGTACCGCTCGCGTCAGCTCTTCTATTGCGCTGTCATCCTCAATCGTCGAAAAGTCCCCTAGGGGCTTGTCCATTAGTATCGACTTAATGAGCCTCCGCATTATCTTGCCACTTCTCGTCTTGGGTAGTTTGCTGACGAAATGTATGTCGCTTATGATCACGATTGGGCCCATCGTCTTTCTGACAGACTCCCTCAACATCTGCTTCAGGCCGTCCGTCGCCTCCACTCCGCCTTTCAAGACAACAAACGCGCACGCTGTTTCGCCCCTCAGTTCGTCTGGGCGGCCGACAACCGCCGCTTCCGCGACGGCTGGGTGTTGGAGTAAGGCGCTTTCAATCTCGATGGTGCCGATTCTGTGCGCTGAGATCTTGATTACTTCATCGACCCTGCCGAGGAACCAGATGTAGCCGTCCTCGTCCTTCAGGGCTGCGTCGCCGGTTGTGTAGACGCCTGGGAACCTGTTCCAGTAGCTCTCAATGTACCGCTCGTGGTCGCGCCAGAGTGTCGGCGTCAAACCCGGAAACGGCCTCCTTATAACAAAAGTTCCCTCAACACCCACGGGCACAGGTTTCCCCTCTTCGTCAACAATGTCCGCGTCGACTCCAGGGAGGGGAATGGTTGCGGAACCCGGCTTGATCGGCAAGGGTGATATTCCGATTGGGTTGCCGACTATGGGGCCACTTGTTTCAGTTTGCCACATGTGATCGACTACGGGAACCTTGTCTCGAAGAACTTTCTTCTGGAGCCATTCCCACGCCGGTGGGTTCAAGACCTCACCCGCGCAGACCACAAGCTTCAGCGAACTGAGGTCGTGCTTCTTCGGGTACTCGTCGCCGTATTTCATTAAGGCGCGTACGCCCGTGGGGGAGATCCAGAGCTTGCTTACTCTATTCCTTTCAAGAATCTGCCACCAAACGTCTGGCGTGGGATGGTCTGGAAGCCCTTCGTACATTATCGTGGTGCAGCCGAAGAGGAGGGGTGCGTAGACTACGTAGCTGTGGCCTACAATCCAACCTATGTCTGAGGTGGACCACCAGACTTCGCTCTCGCGCATATCGTAGACCCATTTGCCCATCGCGTAAATGTAGACTTGGTAGCTTCCATGGGGCTGAACCGTCCCCTTAGGTTTGGCCATGGTTCCCGATGTGTGAAGAATGAACGCCGGTTCATCCGCGCGCATCCTTTCGACATCAGCATTAGCATCTTGGCCTTTCTCGAGTGCCTCGTCCCAGAACAGGTCTCTTCCCGCCGTCATCGGGGGAACTTTGTCGCCGCGCTTCAACACGACCACCCTTTCCACTTTGCTTTTACCGGTTTTCAGCGCTTCGTCGACAACTTCCTTGAGGTTCACAAGGCCCCCTCTCCTGTAAGCTACGTCTGCAGTCACGACGAGTCGCGATTCCGCATCCTCAATCCTATCCGCTAACGCTCCGTACCCAAACCCTCCGAAAACGACGGAGTGAATCGCGCCGATTCGTGTACAGGCCAGCATTGCTATGGCTGCCTCGGGTACCATCGGCATGTAGATTGTGACCCGGTCGCCGCGTTTCACGCCGAGGGATTTGAGGGCTGCAGCAAACCTCTTCACCTCGAAGAGAAGTTCACTATAAGTGAAGACTCGTCTCGGAAGACCTTCCCCGTTCTCCCATATTATTGCGGGTTTGTTGCCCTTGCCTCGCTCAATGTTTCGTTCCAGACAGTTGTAGGCGAGGTTCGTGACGCCGCCGTTGAACCATGAAAATTTTGGGTAATTCCATTCGAAAGCCTTGTCCCAACGTTGAAACCAATGCAGTTCAGATGCAATTTCCCCCCAGAAACTTTCTGGGTCATCCAAAGCTCGCGAAAGCATGCGCTTCAATTCAAGGGGGATTACGATCTTAGAACTCTTGACCGCCGACAAGTCGAAGCCTCAGAACATTGCTTAACCCAATGAGTTAACTAGCCATTACTCAAGCAGATGTTCATCATTTCCGTTGTGCAATGGGGACAGACCTGGTATGGTAGAGCCCCGCATACGTCACAATGTGTGCAGCGGTCTTCGAAACATTCGCGCTTGTGCAGGCCCATTTCAACCATAAGAATTTCACGTTGTGCAAACTAAAACCCGTGTTTTCATAGATTAGCTACGGGGACTACGAAACCTTATTGCATATAGTGAACTACTCACGATAGACGAAGGGTAAATACTGTCTTCAAAATGCAAGTAAAAGGTCAGCGGAGCCTTCTCGACGATGCAAACTTCTCTCTGAACCGCAAATCCGCGGACGCGTCAGTTCACTCTCCTACTTTTACAGTGCCCGTGTCGGCATCAACCTGAACCCGCACACCATCCTTTTTGGCCTCGGTGAGTTTCCCGGTGGCCCTTAACCTTTCAACCCATTCCCTGAAGCTCAACCAGCCCACCTCTTGATGAATCGCGAAGAAAACTCAAATCCAACCGCCTTTAAGCAATGGGCCTATTCTCCAAGCATGAAACCAACTCAAGGCGCGCGCCGACTTCACTCATGGTATGACATCAGTTCTATCACGTCTCGCAGGCAGCCGACAAACACATCTCATCTGAGGGTTTAACGTGTAGCTCATTCAAACTTATATGACGCCGAAGCCTCAAAAGCGACACAAAGCAAGCGTGTGATCAGTTTGAGAAGTTTCCTCCTAGTCAAAGCGAAACCGGGCATGGAGAAGGACCTTCAGGACCGCTTCAATGCCCTGCCCGAAGTACGCGAAGTCCACTTAATCACCGGCAAATTCGACCTACTCGTCGCGCTGGAGTCCCAGGAAACTGAACTTGACCCAAGGCGGAAGGTCGTCGAACTCGTCATAGAAAAGGTCAGGAAATCAGGCGGAGTCGTCGATACGAGTACAATTCTCCCCATCGAATCAGAAAATCGCCCAGCAACACCAAGCGAACGCCCAACCGCCAAAGGCTTCGTTTTCATCTCAAGCGAGGCGGGAACAGCCCAGGAAATCATGCGGAAAATACTCGAAATCCCCGAAGTTCGCGGCGTCTACTTACTCTTCGGGAAATCAGACATCCTAGTTGAACTCGAAGTCGAAAGGAGCATGATCAACCCGCCCCCACAACGCGTAGCAAGCATCGTCGAAACCCGCATCGCCAAAATGCCAGCTGTTCACCACACGCAAACATTCGTTCCGTTGGAATCCATCGTCAAATGAGCGGTAGAAACGACCGAATCCGCATAGCTATCCAAAAGCTTATGGAAGCAGTCTGGAACCTCGACCAACTCCAACCTCTCGAACAGGAACTGAGGGAAGAGTACGTACGTATCCAGGCGGCACGCGAGAACCTGATGAAGTACCTAAAGAAAAGCGGATCTCCTTGACTTCTTAGCGCAGGGAACGAGTCATGCGTTTGGGTGCGAAGGCCATAGCGTATCGGTTTGCGAGGGGTAGTTGAATTGAATTCAATGCTAGGGCGCCGAAAATACTTACCGTGCTGAGGAAGGAGAGCGTTAGGCTCGCAGTGGCGACTCCCATCAACCATGCTGACGCAGAGAGGTACGCTGCCCCAACCATCAAGGCGCTAGCCGACATCCATCCCAGGGCAGGGAACATATGCATCTTCTTTGCCCTGAAGAGTCCTGCTCTGCGACGAATCAGTCGCGTACAGACATATGCAATCGGAGCCACATAGATCAAGCCGATCAGCGACGCCGCAACCACACCCGCAGCCAATGCACCGGCCTCAGCGCTGAACGGCGACACAGCCGCATAGGAGAAGTAGGAGGCGTATAGGATTCCGATGAGCGGGTAGACGCCTACCCGCAGGGCGTCAAGGAACCAGGGATTCGCAGACGCCGCATAGGTGACTGAAGGCGCCCAACCGTAATACCAACCATTGAAGGTTTGCATAAACATCCGCCCCGCAGTTGTGTTCTGAATCTGATTGTTACGGAAACCCCGAAGGAAATTCGCATAAGGCTCTAGGGGAGTGCCGGATGTGGCAAAAGCCACAGGGCAGCCGATAGACGGAAGAACAGTAGTCTTGATGGTGGAAACCGAGTATGTGGTGCTTGGCACCGAAGAGAAAGTAGTTTCTGTGCTGGTCGCACTGCCCGTGTACGTTGTGAAGGTTGAAGTAGACGTGCTAGTTGAAGAAACTGTTGTAGTGTAACTGAAACTTGACGAAACAATCGTGCTAGTAGTGGAAACCGTGGTCGAACTAGTTATTATCGAAGTTGAGGTTGACGTCGTTGTGGTTGATTGTATTGTGGTCACCGTGGGGGTGAAGCTGGTTGACGTTGTCACCGGCGGTGTGACCACGCTAGCAACCCCAAGTATTCCACTGGCCGTAGAATTCGACAGCAGTATAACGCTCAATAGCGAGAGAACGAACACAAGGCCAAGTACCAGTTCACGACGCGCCCCTTTCCCTTTTCTCAATCGAACAACCTCCGCAGTAGAATGGGGACCACCAATAACAACATTCCAAGCAAGCCGAGCTCATCACTAATGCTCCTTTGAATGGCTTGACCCAAAGTCACGGTTTGAGTTGTCGTCGTAGTCCCGGTCGTCGGAAACGAGGTCGACCCCGTTACCGTTGAGACTACAGTCGTTACCCCGCTAACGGTGGTCAGGGTCTGTTGCGGGAAGACGATTGTTGTTGCACCGGTGGAAGTAAACGTGGTCGTGGTTAGTGATGAAGAGATTGATGAATAAGTTGTAAGCGTCGTCGTGGCCGTCGAACTGGTAAAGCTGGTTGTCGTAGTGCTAGTGGAAGTTGCCGTAGTTAGCGAGCCCAGTGACAGGTAGTTTGATGCAAAGTCGCCGAAATCTGTCGCATTCACAGTGATTAGGTACAAACCAGGAAGAGCCGAAGTGGAGACTTGGAATGTGCCAGAGACAAAGCCTCCTGAGATTGCGCAGGAGCTTGTACTAAACAGCACAGGGGTGGGTCCTGATGACTGGAGTACACAGTGAAGGTCACCCGCATTGAATCCGGACCCGCTAACCGACACAGTAACAGGGGGGCCTGCGCCGGGGGCAATGACAATGTTTGGTGAGATTGTAATTTGAGCAAGTGGCGTCCCAATTGTGAAAGTTGTCGACGCATTGTGCCCAAGTTCATCGCCAACGTTGAGAACGTAAAGGCCTGCAACAACAGTTTTCGGCGCAACGAATGAACCTGACACTTCCCCAGAATTGGGACTTACGATCCCGCAGTTATTGACTTGCCCGAAGGAGCCTGGGGGATGGAATGACAGTTGACAGGCAGTCGCTAGGGAGCTGAATCCTGCTCCGGCGAAATTGAAAACTGAGCCGGCAGTGCCAGTATTAGGCGAGACCGTTACGCTTGCGGTAACGTTGAAGAAGTGGAATGCGGCAGCGGGTATGTCGTTTTGTGGTGAACCTTTGACCGTGACGTTCCAGTTAATGTTTGTAGTTGCTTGCGGACCGACCACGAAGCTTCCTGTTGCCACCTGTTTGCTTATCGTGCAAACGGGTGAGGTTATCAGATTGAAGTTCTGGACGCCGAGGGAAATATCTCCCACGTACGCCAATACGCTGCATCCACCGCTGTCGCTGATTGAGAAGCCCGTGGCCGTGAAAGTTATCGTTGAGCCGTTCGTTGCGTTGTTTTGCGAGAGCACGAGCGACGCGGTGAAGTTCTCTGTGAACGTTGTGAATGCACTGTCACCAGTCGACCCCTTGACAGTAATGGTGTAGAATCCGGAAGCGGCGCCTGAGGTTACGAAGTTTGTTCCGTTCAAGTTTCGCCCGCTGTTGCCAACAACGCAATTTGAAGTTGAGAACAGATTACCCGGCGATGAGCTGATGGTACACGAACCTTGGTCTCCACTACTGAATTGGCCTCCTGTGAGACTTATGCTTACGAAGGTCCCCGGCACGCCCGTAGCGGGAATTGCTCTGATTGTGGGGAAAACGTCAACTATGAAGTTGATTCCGGCTTGATCTCCTGAGCTTCCTGTTACGTTCACGGCGCGAGTGCCCGGTGTCGCGCTTGTGCCTACAGTGAACTGAGCGGTAACCGTTCCTGATTTTATGCTGCAGGTGGGTAAAGTTATTAGAGCTGGGTCCGCGCCGGGGCCTAGGGATGTTAGCTGGCAGCTTGCGTCAGCAGTCCGGAAACCGGTCCCAGTCACCTTGACAATTGTACCTCTCGGGCCATCAGGTGGACTAATCGCGAGAGTGGGGACAAATACTTGTGTGACGTTGAATGTTGCTTGAGCGAAGTCACCTGTGTTGCCCCTCAGTTGAACAGTGTAGAACCCCTGGGCTACGTTCCCCACGTTGAAACTGCCCACAGGTTGGCGTGTACCGTTACCGTAAGTAAGGATGGTACAAGATGGGAACGTGATGAAGCCGGAAACGCTTGAAAGGGAGCACGACGTGTCGCTGAACGAGAAGCCAACGCCAGTTACCGCAACGAAAGTTCCGACGCCGCCCTTTGTGGGATTCAGATAGATGGCGGGAGCGGTTACGGTGAAGGTTGTCTGGACGAAGTCGCCCGATGAGCCTGTCACGCGTACTGTGTATGGGCCTGGGCCCAGGGTATCCACAACAAACCTTCCGCTGAAATTGCCCCCTGTGGAGCCTGAGATTGTGCAACTGCTTGTGCCGAGAAGTGAGTAAGTGATTGTCGTCGTGCTCGTTGTGGTTGTGGGGTTTGCGAACGAACAACTTGTGTCCTTTGCATTAAGCGACCCAGTTACATTGACGACCGTGCCCTGCGGGCCGCTCGTCGGATGAATATAGATCTCGGTGACGGCGAAGGTTGCTTGGGCTTTTATGAAGCGCCAGCCGTCCGTCATATTGATGATAAAGGCGTATGGATTTGGTACGGGCGTACTAATCAGAACGCTCACAATGAATGAGCCGGATATGCTGCTATTGTCGGCGGTTATCAGATTACATATTGGGCTGATGACCAAAGTGCCTGGAGTGTTCTTCCCGTCGAGACTGTAAAAGTTGCATTGGACTGCGTGACCTCCCGCGCCGTGAACATTAGAGCCAAGTTTTGTACCGTTTGGAAACGAGAATCCGGATCCTGACACACTGATGAGCGCTCCTCGCGGGGAAAATGTGGGGTTAAGCGTCACTGTGGGTGCGCCTAGAACAGATGGGGGGATGTCGAAGTAGGAAGCTGAGACCAGCATCGCCGATACGAGGAGGAGTATGGTGACTACGTGTTTGGACCGGCGAGTACTCAAGCTAGAACACGCATCTCTACTGCGCTAAGCGCTTGTTCACGATATTTAATGGCTTTTAACGCATTACGCCAAATTATTAACAAAATTGCAGCAAAATTTGCTTGATTTTGCATTATTTCAGGCACTTGAGAGAAATCCGCCATTCAAGCCCACCCAAGATAGCTTCCAATATCTCCCCGAGTAAATTGCCCGCCCAACCATGGTGAGGTTGATATTTAACTGTTGTTGCGTACCACACAAATACGCTTCCAACCCACCATTCAGAATGAGAGATGGCAAGTAAAGGAGTTACATTGTATGGAGCCGCAGATCAATCAACCGAATCTGGTTTTCTGCAGCAAATGCGGCTTCTCCAATCCTACATCAAATAAGTTCTGTTTCAGTTGCGGTAGTTCGCTCTTCACTTTCACATGCTCATTTTGTGGGACCGTCAACCCGCAGTATGCGAAGTTCTACGGCTCCTGCGGCCGACCGCTCAGTACCGTCTAGACTCGCAAGACTGCTAGATCTGTTCGATAACCAGGCTTCCTGAGTTGTCAACGCGTATTCGGAAGCGTTTCGTGCCGTCGGGCGTAACGACAACGAGGCCTTTGCTAGCCACGTTCATGCGCAGGTCGTCCTCGAAGAGGGACCCGTACGCTGAGGCGCCGCCCACGTAGTCGACCAGGTTGTTGTAATCGTCCCTGGTGATGGTGCCGCTAGGTTTCCTAGTGATACCCATCTACGGATTCTCCTGCTGCAGCAGCGTGAGCGTGTAGGGAATCTCGTTGTAGTTGTCAGCCAACTCGTCGAAGCTGGGGTTCAGCATGATGCAGAGGAACACGTTGTTCAGTTGAATGTTGTAGATTGTCGCAGGGGTTGTGATGCTGGCCGCGTGCACACGGACCCAGAACTTGTTCGCCACACCGTTCACTGTGTCCGACTTCCAGTCGGCGGGTGGTGTGAAGGTGACGGCGCCGTTCTGGTGTAGACTGCTGGTCCCGTCCGTGACGGTGAGAGTTGCCCAAGCGCCGTTGCCTTGACTGTACTCCCATGTGAGAGTTCCGTAGGTCCCAATCGCTGCGAGAACGAAGGCCAGCTGGTTACATTTCTCCCTGTGGCCAAAGTATCCGTAATCCGTCGAAGTGCCGAGAAGCGTGAACGGGGTCCCGACGGTGCTTTGGGATTCAGCGGTGAAATCGGTCCATGTGGGACCGGCCACATAACGGAAGCAGCTCTCCAAGAGCGTCAACGTGGCCTCCTGCAGGTCAAGGATCCTAGCCGTCCCGTCCGCTAACCCTGCGATTAGGTCTCTGGTCGCTTGGCTGGAAGGTCGAATCGCACCACCCAAAACAAACTGGGCGCCGAAGCCGCCCCGGTCCCTTCGATACGCGAAGCTTCTTCCTGGTAACGGTACCTCCTGCTTGATGCGCGGCTGCTGCCGCTGAACGGTCAGAACCGCCGGTAACGTCGTGGCACCGAACAGAACCATGGTTCTCTTTCACCTACTCGTAAGCGTAAGGGTCGAAGGCGGAAGGGTCGAACACATTCTCAGTCACCCGCATGCGAACCATGTACTGCAGCCGCCCCGATCGCAACACTCGAACGGCGAAGCGGTCCCCGCCGAGGCCTGAATCAAGGACCTGGAAGTCTTTGCTGAACAATTCGACGGCTGTTCCAGCGTCGAACCCGGGGATCTGAGCTTGCCAGGAGACCGCGTCGGCTCCTGAACCAGTGTCGGCTACTGGCAGCGTCACTTGGGCGGAGAACACATCGAGCCCGGCGGCGACCTCGGTGAACGTAAGAGCAATCTGAACCGTGCCTTCGATGGCGATACCTGCGTCAGCCACCGAAACGTTGGCTGATAGCGCTGCCAGCGAGTCCGCGCCGAGCCCTGAATCTGCGGCGTTGATGTATGTGTAGACCGAGACGGTGAAGGGAAAGAGGATTACATCGTTTGTGCCTTGGCCTACTTGCTGCGGCCGAAGAGTGACGTCAGAGTCGGGCATCTAGCTTCCAGCCAACGTTCTATCGGTCACGCCAAACACTCGGTCCCCGCCGTAACTGTCATGGTGGGCTCGCACAAAGTATTGTGTTGACTCCGGAACGGAGAAATAGTAACCTCCCGCCCCATCAGTAGTTGTTACACCCATGTACGCTCCATCACTCGTCCTGAAAAGCCAGACCGTTGCTCCCGCAACAGGGTTGCCGATGGAGTCCTTCACTGTACCAACGATGCTGAGCAGCCTTAGAACCGCGTCGACAGCGAGGCCTGAATCAGCGGCACCTAGCGCGGCTTGGTTGCCGAACCCCTCCGACCCTGAGCCGGTATCCGATATGTTGATTGGTACTTGGCCTTTGAAGGTGGCAATACAACCAGCCCAACCATAACTGCCACTAGCTGGACTAGAGCAACCTGAAGAATAGGTTCCGGTCGCTGCAACAATTTTGTAAAGAAAGCCGGACGAATAATATGTGTTGATGTATGCGCCGTCGAACATTGTGAAACCGTTGGCCGGGCCACTGTGCCCAATACTTGTGGCAGCCAGCTGCGTTCCGCCAATAAGTAACTCTACCGCTTGGGTAGTGGTGGCGGTTGTTCCGGTCTTAATAGGAAGGGCGGTAGGCCAAGCGTCGCTCGCGGTCTTATCCAAGAACCCTGAGGTCAGCATGCCTGAGAACTCGCAAATGTTTGCAATTCCACCATTTACTGTGCCTGATAGATTCACGGTCACGCTTGTATCCGGAGAAGCGCCAATCACCCCATACCAAATTTCTACGTGCGCGTTACTATAGGTCGATGATTTCTGAAAAGTCCAAGTTACATTCGTCTGAGTGATGCTGGTAACAGTGTACACATTTGTACCAACAACCGCGATAAGCACGTTGCCGGCTAGTGGGGTCCAACCAATCGTAACAGCGATTGTGGTACCGCTGGTCTGGGTGCCTCTTGCATTACCATTAACAAAAGCGGGTCCGGCTGCACCGCGAAGCATGATTTCGCCGCGGAAAGCTCTACGCAGCCAGTCGTAGTACGCTAAGTCATTCCAACTGGTGCGCGCTGCGTTGTGGACTGCAACAGCGGCTATGAGGACGGCGAGTTGAAGTGCTAGCCTCCGGCGGGAACCGACTTCGTAACTCTTGCTCATGGTGCTTTCCTTCTACGAGAGCGTTATCGTCAAGGTTGCAACCCACACAGAGCCTGAGGCTTTCGTACCCATCGACGATACCAGGCGGTTCAAGGCGTGGGTGAAGTCGTTAGCGTTGCTGACGGTGATCTCATTCCAAGTCCAGTTCGCATCTCCACTGGCGAAGGTTGAACGCCAAACTTCTGCTTGGCTAGCTGCTGCGAGTGGATATGTTGCGTCCATGGCCTTGTTCAGCTTGTTCGTGGCTGCTTGAATCCCAGTCTGCGTGGCCACGGCGCCAGTTGCTGAGTCACCAACGCCGATGTAGGCGTGGGTATTGTCGAAAGCTGTACCACCAGCTCCGCAGATCAGACCCCAGGCAACGTTGATGCCCGAGTTCAGAAGCAGGTTGCCTTCGAATCGAGAGCGTCCGAGGTACTGTTTTGTGAACATGCGATTCAAACGGGCGATGCTCATGCCTCTTTGAGAGAGTACGCCGATTTCTCCAGTTGGGTCCTTGAATTTGTCTATTGTCCAGACCGGATGCCAGTTGGCGTGCTCATGCATTCCCATTAGTTCTAATTTCATTTCAGAATCACCTCGAAGGAAGTGTTTCGTCTCGCCTTTCGGCGTGACCGCAATGGTTTTGGGACGGCGGAGATGAAATCGCTACGAAGCGATGGTGTTGAGAGTAACCCTCGATATTCCCGATGTAAAACTCGAAGAAATTGAACGCCTACGAAAACAGACCAGGGACTTTGAGAATCTTGAGGAAAGGAAGCACGGCGATACGCTAGAAGCATTCATTCTATACTTGGTCGACATGGGAATCGGCGAGTGGTGACTGGGCGGTTCCCTCGAGTTCAGGGGCGTCTTCAGCAACCCAGGCCGCTTCCACTTCGATGGTTGCGTGGAAGTTTCCCCGGTCAGGGTCAGTAACCCACACCGTGCCGGCCCTGTGAAGGGCGAAGAGTTGCTCCAAGGTCACCCGATCGGCGAGGCCTTGTAGCTCCCAGGTGTCCCCGTTCGTGGCCAGCACTCTATCATACTCGATGCCACGGTTAGGAATAGGCCGCGGCCCAAGCAGGGCGGCGCCGACCCGGCGGACCAGCAACAGCTGGGGTGGGGTGAGGCCTTGGATTTGCATGTGTGGTTTCTCCTAAGCGACGGCGAGGTCTTTCACAATGGTGCGAATCAACTGAACCGCATCCGCGAGGGTGAGGGGGCGGTTGGTCAAGGAGAACTCGGCCGACTTCGCGTCTAGCAGGTCCCGTGTCAACATGTAGATCACGTAGATGCCTGAAAGGCCGGTGTCCGCGTCGGTGACGGTGACAGTGTCGAATGGGGCGTAGGAGCCAGAGACGTAGTCGTCTATCCATTTCACGTCGATGGTTTCCCGCAAGTTCTGCTTCTGCGCTAGGAGGGCCTGGGCCCGGAGGCTTAGGGTCCCTGCATCAGTGATGTTCTTCGCTGGGAACGCCTCTTCGATGAGGCCGTAGAGCAGCTGCGTGGTTAGGTTCGTGGCCGCTGCGACCAGGGATGCACTAGCGCCCGCACCAATCGCGTACACGGATGTGTCCAGCTGTGACCAATCTTCCTCATGCGTCGACTCCGTTTCCTGGTTTCCTTCCAGAATAGTAATCGCCTTCGCGGCCCCGAAGGATGGGGCAAAGTCCAGGGTCTTATCAGCGTTCAACCGGAAGAGCCAACCGGTCGCATTCTGGACCTGGATGAGGGCGTCGTAGAGGCTCTCGTAACTGGCAACCAGTTTGATGTTTGAGCCGAAAAGTGATATCGTGCCGGCCGTGATGCCGCATGGGAATCTGGAGAGCAGGTCGGTTATGATGTTCTTCGGGTCGTCCAGGTAGGTTCGGTTCACGATGCGGCGTTGAAGAGTGATCACTTCGCTGACGCCGTCGAACGTGAGGAGGGGTGTTGCGCCGCTGACTCTTTTCCGGTGCATGATCCGGCCGGCGAACTCTTTCACGCCAAGCCTGTAAATCTCAACAGCCCACCAACCCCCCAGGCTAGTGCCCATCTGGGGCGTTGTGATGCTGAAGGGCTGCGGTTTGAAGTCGGAAGAGAGCACATAGCTCCCACCACTCGAAACCACTTCCTGGCCGGCTATGAAGACCTGGTAATCTTTCGACGAATCAGGGGCCACTTGCGCGTAGTAGATGTCGATGAGCTGCTGACTGTTCGACGGGGCGTAAGTGGCGTCGCCGCCGAACACTGCCTGCACGCCTCCCAGCCCAGGGCTGCTGCCGGGCGTGAACGTGGTCTGCAGTTGCCCGTTCGAATCAGTTGTGCCACTGGTAGGGCTACAGGTCCCCAGGTTCGGCGTGAAGGCAATTGCCTTGCCGCTCAGTGGGCTTCCGGTGTCTAGATCTGTCAGTGTGACGGTGACGAGGGCAGTTGCCGGGGAGAGGCCGCTGCCCGCCCGGTAGATGAGAGTGTTGTCGGCGGAGATAGCTTGGCTGCTCTGGTTCGGAATCCACGTGTAGATGTCGCCGCCCCAGAGGATTATCGTGGTCCCTGTGTAGAGAAGCGTCGTCCCATCGGTGTCGTAGACTTTGAAGTACCCTGAGAACCCGTACGCTGTGGTGACCTGAGCGCTGACGTCTATGGTGACTGCGCTTCCAGGAGCGGGACAGGTCCCTGTTCCAACGAGGCCGCCGCCTGCGTTGTAGATTTCAACTTTCTGGCCGCCAAGCAGCGCGTTAATCGTGATGACCTTATCCAGCATGATGATTAGGTCGTCCCAGGTGCACTGGGCGCTGCGATTATCCGCGCCCGCGGAGGCGTTGCGCAGTTTGAGTTCGAGGGTCTGCGTTCCTGTCGGCGTGACCGCAACCCATCCTGAGTCGAAGAAACCGTTATCCAGGGACCTGGCTTCGGTCTGCACGTCCTGGTCGAAGATGGTTTGGCTGCCGATGGCGTAGCTGACTTTCCACATGTTGGTGCCAGTAACGTAGCCGAAGGAGTCAACCAGGAAAGTGCCGGCATTATTAGTGAATCCAACATTCGCTGGAAAAGTATCTGGCGCTGGGACAGAGGAATCGCTGCATGTTCCGATCTGAACGTTATCTCTATAGAGCTTGACGTTGCCTGCAGTCCAGGCCACCAGGTAATTGTGGTAGCCGGCGACTATGGCGCCGCAATCCGTGGTTGTCGCCAGGCCTGAAGAGTTCGTGTACAGTTTAACGTGGCCCGTGCCATCCGTGTTGAATTGGATGGCGATGGCGGAAACGGCATCGGTGGCAAGGTAGACGGATACGGTACCTTGAATGGGGCTGTCGGCTTTGCAACACACGAACGAGTTGTAGTACACACTTGGTGGGAGCTGGAAAGCGGCCTGGGTGGTGAAGGATGCCCCCGCTGGGATGCTGCAGATGCTGTTGGCAACTGTGCAGGTGCCGCCTCCATTCCACTTCGTTGCGTCGAGGCTTCCACTTCCTGGGAAATCATCCATGATGGAAGCCACATAGCCGGGCCCACGGAACAGGCGGGTAACCCGATTAGCGCCGGATCCCACGGCCACGCTCTTCGTGAACCTGGAATATGCACCACTTGGCCAGCTGCTTAGGGTTTCGAGTTGAAACGCGCCGGCGCCGCTATGGGCTTTTCCAATCTTGCTGCCCAGGGCGGTTGTTGTTCCGCTGATGCTGAAGGTCCAGCTGTTCAGGTAACTCTCACAGTTCTCCGCGAGAATCAACCCGGTGCTGGCCAGGACGATGACGCCGGTCATACGGTTCCCCGCTTGCCTCTGCTCGCGTCACGGTAGAGTGTCTGAACGAGGCGTTTCTCGAGGAAGGTTTGGATTTGCTGGCCGTCCAGGTAGACGCTGATGGGTAACGTGATCGCCTGGCTTGAGGGGGCTGCAGGTGATCCAGTCGCGGTGGGCGCTGCCCCGGCAAATGCTGCCCCTCCAGTTTGCATAGCGGATAGGATGCCAGTGGGACCTGAGAATCCTTGGGCGAACTCTCCCTGGAGGGCAACCATGCCGGCGTGTGTTTGCGCAACCATCTCAGCCATCATGTCCGGCCAGATGGAATGATGCGTGAGCGCATTCCACAGGTTGTTCGCAGCGTTGGCGATGGCGGTCATCGCACCCTGCACGAGATTCCCTAACGTGCTCATGGCTGACGCGGCATCATTCTGCATGTCACTCCACGCAGTGGCCAACGCGGCCTTCGCCGTGTTGATGAAAGAACTGATGGTGGATGTAATGGCATCGAACTCAGTGTTCGCAATCTTGCCGAGATTATCGAAAGCAGCACCCCAATTGCCCTGCAGAATATCCAAGCCGACTTGGAGGGCTGACGCGAGGAGCGGGGACTGGGCTTGAACATCGGCAATCGTTTTGGTCAGCGTATCTTCGACGCCTTTCATGCCGCTGGACCAAGAGTCGTGAACTGCGGTGACGGCTTGAGTGAAGGCGTCCTGCAGTTTGCCGAAGAACCCGCCGGTCAACGCGTTCAGTATCCCCGTTATGGCTTGGGTGGTGACCGAGAGCACCGCGTTCCAGAGGTCTTGCCAGAGCGAACGCCCAACAAGCCAATCGTAGAAGGCTTGGAAGCCGTCGGTGATCCACTTGAAGAATGCGCCGAGGGCGTTTCGTATCGCTTCCAGAATTGGTACTATGAAGTCAGCTGCGTCCTTGAAGGCCTGCGCGAACAGGTGAATGATTGGTGTTATGACCTGGATTACAACAACGAGGCCCTTGATCGCCAGGACGATTGCTTCCAGGATGGCTTGGAAGAGGTTGAAGTCGGAGCCGGATCCCGTGATAGCTTTCCAGAGTTCATTGAACGCGTCGAAGAGAGGTTGCAGGGCCGCCATGAGTTGGTTGAAAGCATCCTGTAAGGATTGAAGCGCCGGCATCAGGTCCCCCTTGACAGAGTCCCAGGCGTCGTTGAACGATTTCACGAGGCCGTCCCAGATTCCTTGGAAAGCGCTCACAGTGCCCTGGATTTCAGGGAGTTTGCCGATCGCTGCGAAGAAACCCTCCACCGCGGGGATGGCTTTTGTGAACCCGTCCACGATCGGAAGAAGCGCTTCCAGGAGAGAGGTTAAGGCTGGTAGGAGTATGGCGCCAATCTTCTCGCCAAGTGTCTGAACGGCGTTCGCTAAGCGCTCCTGGAGACCTGCGTAGGTCGTCGCCTGCGCCTGCGCAGTTCCACCGTACTGGTCGTTCACCTGGCTGAGAACGTTCGCGTAATCCATCGCCAGGGCTTTGCTGCCCTGGAAGTTGATGCCGAGGGCTGCGACAATCGTTGAGAGTTGGTCGCCGCTGATGGAGCCAGCCTTCCATGCGGCTTCTATCTCTTTCATGATGGCGGCGTGGGTCATCATCTTACCGCTTGCATCAGCCACGGCCAAGCCCGCAGCAGACATCGCATCGTCGAAGGCCTGCAGCTGTGGTGCGGTACCGGATTCTAAATTGACCGCGAGCTCCTTAATCGCCTCTGCCCCCAGTGTTGTCTGCTTCGCTACTGTCGCGACGTCTATCCCGTACCTGACGAGCAGCATGTCGTTTCCTTGGAATGCTTTCCCAAGCGCCGTGGCTGCGGTGCTGAGGTCGATGTGTTTGGCGGCCGCAATGTCAACGGCTGCGTTGAGGGCTGCGATAGCTTGGGTGGTGTTCATTCCATAGGTGAGAAGGACTTGCATCGAATTGGTGAGGTCCAGATCGCTCTGGGTTGTCGATTCACGGATTTTGTCGATGCCAGCTTGCAGCTGAACGGACACTGCATCCCAAGCTGCGCCCGTGAGGTGGAGAACGCTTTGGATTCCAACCCAGGCAGTTTGCATGTTGCCGGCCGCTACGACGCTGTCCTGCAGGCCCTTGACGACTTCACCGATGCCTACTATGGCCGCGCCGGTCGGGCCGCCAACCGCGAAACCTTGGATCACCTGGCCAAGTTGCGAGAAGCCTGGGCCGAGGGTCTGCAGCTCCATGCCGATTAGGCCCATAGAGGCGGATATCTTTCCCATCACGCCGGAGGCTTCATCGATGGCCTTCACAGTCATGACTATGCTGCCGATGCTAACGCTCAATCAATTCACTTCCTTGGATGTTGTTTCTTCCAAATCAGAAGCAGCCAATTCCTCTGCAGGGGGGTGAGCTCATCCATGAGGTCGGTTAGCCGGTAACCGAACCCGGTAACCAGAACCTCGAGGGGCGCCGAATACACGGACGCCTCAGCGAATGAGGCTAAGCGCCTTTTGGGGTCCCAGTCAGGCCGCTGAGCTCGAACGATTTCAAAATCAATTTCAGGGATTCCAGAGGCATCAGTGCCTTGGCCACATCTGGGACGCCGGTGACGATGGCGGCGCCTTTCTGAAGGAACTGCATGTTCGATACCATCTTGTCCCTGTTGCCGATATCTTTCAGGTCCACGTTCGTGGTCTGCAGGAGTTCAGCTAGGTCGGCGTCGCTCATTGGTGAGACTTCGAACTTGTGCAGGTCATTGTCTACGCCGCGGACTTCGACGGGTTCATGGTAACTGGTGCCCTTCGTGATGAGTTCAGCTAGTTTCTTGTTCTGCGCTCGAGCTTCCAGAATTGCTTCCCGCTTGGTTTCTTGACTCAAATCTTCTCACCCCTTCTTGCTTTTTTCTTATGAACCTCCGCGAGTGCGGAAGTATCACCTTGTAGGATCCGTTCAACCTGCCTCTTACGCAGCAGAAATAGGTCGTCGTTGCTTGTGGTCTGGAATACTATGTGGCCACCTTCCTGTTCGATGCGGCTACGGATCCGGTCGACATCACCAAGCCGGCAGCTGATAACCACGCCGAAGCTAACCGGGAATTGCAGGTCGGGGCTACCGCTAGGCGGTATTGCTCCCGAAGAAATAGTAGGGGGCTTGTGTTCTGGCTTACTTAATTCCTCGAAACTCGTATTCTCCAATTCTCCATCTCTCCAACCTTGCCGAAGGAAAGTCGGCTGGAAAACCTATGGCGACTCTGTCGCGTTGTTGAACTTGAAGTCCCAGCTTTCCATCAGGAACCCGTCAGGGCTCTTGAGGTCGTTTGTGTACTTGCCCAGACAGTTGTTCAATGTAACCGTGCGGCTGGTCGTCTTGTTCTTAACCTCAATCCACAACGGTACTTTGGGATTCGCGAATGCACCCACGTTCTTTGCAAGCGTACCAGTTCCGCCCGAGACCACAGAGAGTTCATCATGCCAGCGGGAGATAGTGCCAGCGTATTTGACGAGTTTGTCGTGCACTTCAGTTTCCTGCGACCCGATGCCTACGGCAACCTCGACGACGCTTGGATCCTCGTTCCATGTAATGCTCTCCAGGTTGGTCAACGCTGGGGCTGTGGTAACATTGGATACACTTGTGCCTATGCGGACTTCAACTTCATCACCATCATATTTTGGCAAATATTATTTCACGCTCCGCCACGTCTCAATGAGACTATGACAAGGAAAACTATTGGAACGCCCACATGATGCCGTACAGGATTGCGTCGAGAAGTTTCTGTTCCCCAGCATCCCAGGCTGGGCGTATGAAGGGTTCCGCGGCCATGCGGCGGGTCCCCATTTCAACGTATAGCGCGTAGTTGGCCTTGGCGCCTAACTCCAAAGTGAGCTCGCCAGGGTCGGCCTTGTGGTAGATGGTGCTTCGCAGGAAGCCTGTATCAACGGGGACAATCTGCCGCGCGGTGGCCTCCATCTCGGCGCCAGCCTCCTCGAGTTGGTTACCTATGGCCTTCTTGATCAGCGCGGTGCCCTTGAGTAGCTTCGGCGTCACCGTGTCCGATGTGATCTGAATACTGAAAGACAATTATTTTCCCCAGCCTAGCAGTTTGACGTCGTCGTGGAAACCGCAGACCGTGCAGAGTACGCTTGGCTTCACAGTCCCGTCCGCTTCAATCGTATGCCTGGCCAAGGAGAGGAGGTCGTTTCCGTCGTTGATGTACGCGATTGGTTTTCCGTCCTGGGCCTGGTAGAAATGCCAGGTCAATGGTTGCCAGTCGGCGTTCAACGCCTTCGGAAGTTCCCGCATCAGCTGGCCAACTCCAGCACTTTGTCAGGATAGCCGAGCCCATGAAAGAGTCGCAGATGCAACGCGAGTGTTTCACTGTCGTCCACCATACACAGATAGCGGGGCTTTCCCTCCGCCTCGCAGAGTGGACAGATAAGCGCCCTCGGGGGTAGGATGATTTCGCATTTCATCTAGGTGGCCAGCTGCCGGTGCGTCCAGAACGTGTAATCTTGAATGACCCTGGCTTCTCGCGTGAGAACGGGGATCCGAAGACTCGCGCCTAAGGGTAAGGCGTCGACGTCGAGGAGTTTCTGCAGGCCATGAATATCGTAGGTGTCTCTCAGGGTGTCATGTGCATTCCATAGGGTCTGCTCAACTGCGTCGGCCAGTTGGCTGCATCCTTCCTTATCGTCGTAGTTGCAGTCCACCTGCAAACGGTACAGGTCCATGACTGCCCGGCCAGTCGCATCCTTCCGTGTGCCTTGCATGCCGACACCGGGGCTTCTACTCGTCCCAGAAACAATGCCGAGAACCACGCTCCGCACGTCAGCACCTTCGAACGGCAAGCGATCGTAAATCGTCGGCGCCAGTGTGGTTAGGGTCCCTGTGCCGCCCGAGATTACCCGGATGGTGGCGGCGTCAAGAACCGCCTTGAATGCAGCTCTAACGCTCTCTCGAGGGGTAGTACTCAACCTGAATCACTTCTTCTTGAAGATACAAAGGATGGCCACGCAGGCGAACGCTAACCCAGCGAAGGCCAGGCTGTGCGTGAACCACCAAACAACCAGGGCCACCACTGCAGCCGGCAGGAAGAATATCGCCGCCTTCAGAAGGATAATTGCGATGGCGCCGACGATGAGGAAGGCGACCAGCAGGAGTAGGTCAACCATGAATGGTATGGGCAAATCATTTCACCTCTCAAACATGTTGAAGCAGTGTGAGTGCGCGGAATCTCGTGTTCGTCCCAACGGCCAACCCCACGTAGCCCAAGAGCGCCCAGACTTTCTTGTTGTAAATCGGGACTGTGATGTCCACCCAAGCCAGGTTCGAGTGGGCCTCCATAACCTGGCCAAGGTCCCTGATCACCTGGGGCTTGCTGAACGGCTTCTGGCCATACACTGCGAAGTCCCTGGCTCCATACGGGGGATCCGCCACGGCCAGGTCAGCCTTGTGCAGCTGCTTCTTGTGGGCCAGCAGGTTCCTGGCGTCGTCGCAGATCTGGGGCCGAACCTTCGGGTTGACGTCGTACGTGATTGTTCCAGGGTCGTGAACGGTCCCGCTGAACATGTGCAGGATGTGATGGCAGTCAGGGTAGAGGGCGAGGATGCGCTCTTTCACGGAATGCGGGAAGACGCCATAATATTTGGTTCGTTTCTTTCTGAAGAGAGCGCCAATTACCCAAGTGCCGTAGAGGCGTCCGTTGTGGACCACGAGCGGCGCATATTGCGGGAATACCTCACTGAAATGGTCCGCCCTGTCCTGTGCATTGAGAAAGGCTCACACTCTTCTAGTTCGCTAACGCTTCAGCGATCGGGAGAACGAATTTGCGAAGCAACCAATCCTTGAAGCCGGCATGAGGCCGGCCCAAGTGAATGTACATCCGGTATCGACTAACGGGAATGGTCGGGGGCAGTTTGCCCTGGACGACTCTCTTGATTCGGCAGAATGCCACGCAGGTAAAGTGGGGACGCTTGTAGTTGAGCTCCGGGTGGCAGATGCAATTCCAACGCGTGGCCGGAACGTTATCTGGCGGCGTCATCTGCATGCAGAGGGATCCGTCGAGGACGTCACGCATGACCAAGGCATTGGGCCCAAACCGGTCGAAGGGAATCAGCCGGTCATTGGGTTGGGGTTGGCTCATTCCAATCGTCCGCGATGCGATCTGTCCGATAGGGAGTGGTCGCGGTGTAGGGATAGCGCTTGATCCAGGGAGTCAGGAGGTCCTGCAGGTCCTTCGGAAGCACCGCCTGAACAGGGATGCTGATCTGAAACATTGTTTCGTGGACGAGTGGGCCCATCTTGTTGCTGACCATGTACTGAATCATGTTCGCCGCGGCTCTTGCAGCAACGTCCTGGATGGCGGGCGGAATTGCGCCTGGAAAGTCGACGTCGAAGTCCCGTTTGCAGAACCGGTTGATGTGACTTTGGACCCGAGGAATCAAAGTATTGTCTATGAAATCGTCAAAGTCCTTCTGTTTCGTGAAGGGTGAGTTAGGCGCTGTGTTGAGGGCGTCCCATTTCGTGGACGCGTATTTCTCAACCTCACCGTTATTCGTCCAAGCCGTTGCCATACCCTCTACCATCTACTATCTGACGATGATTAGGAACGGGGCCTCACCGTGAAAGAGTGAGGCGAGAAATTCGCGCCCGTTCAATGAAACGGGCAATCCCGAGAACTCTAGCTGTGTATGCCTTCTAGTTCAGCGATCGCTGCGGCCACGCCGATTTGTGGTTGTAGCCACTGGCGCATGATGAACGCATCATAGCCGGCTTCTTCGTTGCGATATCGGGCTGCTTCGGTTGGTCCCGCGCCGAGTATGAGTCCGCTGACCGTGTCGAGGACGTATGCGCTTGTTGTGGGGGTCATGAAGAAGTCGCTGTACCCTGTCACGCCCGGTAGCCCGGGGATGGGGAATCCGCCGCCCTTCGAGAGGTCCGGGTAGACCGCGCCAGCCAGTTGGCCTTTGACGAAGTCGTTGCCGAAGAAAGCCGACCACCCAGTCGGGTGGGCGACGACCGCGTTAGGCCTAAACCCGGCTGTGGCGATGCTGACCATAACGCCGATGATGTCCTTGTATGGGTTGTTGGCGCTGCGCCCGCTGGTAATCGTACCCCAATCGGTACCCGCGGTTTCTTGGGATTCGGTTCCAGCGTCTAGCGCTGCCGCGATCTGATTGTTTTCGCTGGCTGCTAGTGCGCCTGCGGCGTCTCGGGTTTGAGTTCCGAAGATGTCCACGTTGGCCGTCTTCTGAACTTCATCCGAGATGACGATGTGGGTGACGTTCTTCCAGAGCGAGAAGGTTAAGCTAGTCCATCCAGCCGCTTCCAATGAGGCCTCCGTTAGCGGTGGGACCTTCTCTTGCGCGGTGGGTTTGGTGAATATTGGGATCGTGGCTTTGAGTTCGTTCATGTTGATGACGCGGCATACGTTGCGCAGGTTGTAGACTGGCCTTTGCAGGCCTAGGATCTCCTGCAGTAGTATGGGGATGTTGACGGCGCTGATGTCTGCGATGCTGAAGAGCTGCGCCTGTTTCGGGTTGGCGAGGTTCATCAACAGCGCTTGCGTTTCGCCGACTCTGCCTTGGTAGATCCTCCGGGAAGTCGGGTCGTACCACGCACTGTTTCGGAGCTCTCCAGTTAATCCGCCTTCAAGTTTGTCCATGGCTCTTCACCTACAGGTCGATGCGGATGAGGTCGCCGTCTTGGGCTGCTGCATCGTATGCGATTTCGCTGAGTAGCAATGCACCGGTCCCGGTTGCGCCGGATACGGTTACTGAGTAGCCGTCTTGTTCGCTGACTTCGTCGACGTCCGAGGGGACTACGGGTGAGAACTGGTTGATTGCTCCGCCAGCCGCCACCCAGACGACGCCGTCGACGACAATTTTGCCTTTCATATCTGCGCCGCTGGCAACGCCCTGGTTGGCTATGCCGAACGGTCCCTTGTCGCCAGCCTGCCAGGGCCGGCCGTCTTTGAGGCTGATGATTTGGCCTTTGGTGATGGTTGCGGTTGCGTTCTTGCTAGACGGGAGGAGGAAGAAGTCGTGGGTCATGTCGATGTCGCCTGCGTTAGGCATGGATTATCTCTCCTTTCTCATCTCGGCGGTAACCGAACATGCGTTCCCTTGCATCTTCAAGCGCGTTGAATGACTGCTCCTGAGTGTGCTTCGCTTTTGGGCCTGAGGGCATGGAGTCGAGTCGGGCTTGGAATGCTGTCAGTTCTTTCTCGATTGCGTCGAGTGCATCAGCTGACAGTTTCTCTAGCTCGCTGAAAGCTTGGGCGTGGTCTTTTGGTTCCAGTATGCCACAGCGGGACTTGAGGTCCACTATGGTTTGAGCCTTGGCCATGCGCTGCTTCTTTTCGACCTCGGCCTTGAACGCCTTGAGCGTTTCGTTCTCTGTCTTGAGTGCGGTTAATTGGGGTTCGAGTTCCTTGATTCTTGCCTGTAATTCACTGCCTTCCATTGCTTGTTCACTCTCCTTTTGAGGCATCTCTGCGGAGTGCTCCTTGCAAAAGTCGGAATCAATCCCCGCCTTCTTCGCTGCACTACACAGCTTCGACAGAACCTCCGATTTCTTGTCCGACGGGATATCGGTCTGGTTGAATCGGGCCAATGCGTTACGCAAGTGTCCCGGGTCAACGGACCCGTCCGCGTTCTTGTAGGGCAATGATCGTAGGCTCTTGCTCCCGTTCGGCCCCTTGGCCTCATCAGGAACGTAGGCGAAGCATTCATCCGGGAAGGAAGCATCTCCAAAGGATGCTTGAGTGGTTTTCATTTCGTTACCACCCTCCATTTTCTGGCCCATTTTTTCTCGGGAACCTTGCGTCTGGTTAGGGCTTGGACTAGGTCCCATAGGATTCATCTCTCCATCACTCACAACGGTGTGAGAAGAAAGCGCCAGAGGCGGAACGGTTGGTTCAGCGTCCGGTTTGCCGTGTATGATGATCTCGAGGCGTTCCTCGAGGGCGGTTAGGATGCCGCGGGCACTCTGCACCGCCTTCTCCATAACGGTCAGGTCCTGGTTGGTGATCGAAACTTGCTGCTCAGCCGCGCTGGCCAGGGCTTGGTAGAATCCCGCGTCGTAGGTCGATTCTACGCCTGCCTCCGGGTAGGCGCCCTTGTCAACGAAAAGTACGTGTTCGAAGTTGAAATCATCCACAACTGACACGTCGCCCTCGAGGTGTTCAACAAACGCCAAGACCGAGGGGCTGACCGCGCTCCATTCGCCACTCTTGATTTTCTCCCAGGCGTAGTCCTTGGTGATCTCGGCGATGCCGTGAGTGACGTGGTTTGATTCGAAGTCTATGAAGTGGCCAACCGGGGACCAGAGACCTTCATGCGGGGATCCCGGTGCGCCTCCAATCACGTTGCCTTTCTCACCATCAGGTGGCGGTCCCAGGAGGGGACTGTCCAGCAAGGTCTTGAGGGCTTTCGCTCGAGCGGGGGCGGTGACCTGCCACTTGTTCTTGTTCGGGGCCAGGTCTATGACGTGGATCTTGGCCAGGTGCTTGCCTTGTTCCTCGTAGGGTTCGAAGGTGGCCTGGTAGGCGAATGAAACTTTCCGGAGGCTCTGCTTGGCTTTGATGTGGCCGCAGGCCTTCATAGCCTCGTCCCTGCTCATGCCTTTTTTCATGTGGGCAGCGACGCAACTCTCCTGGTCCGGGAACTCCCGCAAGTTCACTGCCTTGATGTCCTCAACACTCATCATTTTCGAATCACCAGGAATACCAAGGAGTTCGGCGAGTCCCGTGTTTCGCCTCTCCTTGGACGCTTCTCGCAGAGAACGGGACCAAAATCCGCGAGCGTATATCAGATCTAAATCAGAAGTCTATCAGATCTGCATGCACCACATGCACTTCAGGACTTTCGACCCGTCAGCTGCTTCAACTTCAACGAGGGGATGATAACAGTAAGGGCAATAATCGGCCGTGTTTGACACCCTCCAAATTATACTCGTGATGTGAACAGATGACTGCTCATGCGGCTAACGACGATAACCCCAAGTGTTGAGCGACGGTTAGTAGTGTTTGTATTAGATGAGTGAAGGTAGCATGAACGCTGACTACGTAATTTATGTCGCAACCAAACATGGAAGAACTTGGAGATACGTCAAAGAAGACGACGGATGGACACAAACCGCCCCGACAGGTCTCGTCCGTCGGCTCAGCGCAGAACAGTTGTTGTCGCATCTTTTGCCCCCGCTCTCAGGCGACCAGTCCAACCTTAGCGTCAGAGTGGAACGAAGGGTACGGACTTCGAACAAAGGGGAAATTTGTCGAGTCTGGGTGAATCGGCCCACACCAACATCTCTCAGCCATCACGCATCACTAACCGCTGATTGACGCTTTGCCCGCGCCAGGAGGCCCCGTATGTCTAGGAGTACCTCGAGGTGCAGAGAGTCGAGGGGTTTTCCAGCCTTCACGTCGGCTTCGATTTGGGTTCGCGGTCTCATTGTCCAGTTGGCTCCGTTTGTTCGGTTTCCGCGAGCTCAGCAGGGTCGAACTTAGCCGATGCACCGTCCCTCATGAGCTCGTACGCTTTCTCCTTGTCAACCATGCCGAGGCCACCATCGTAGGCGGCCGCGACTGCGGTTAGGAGTTGGAAGAAGTCAGTTGTGCGAATCTCACGCCACCGATGCCGAACACGGACCGGGGGGTCCTGGCCGTTAGGAGTCTTGAGGTAGAGGCGCGTTAGGGGGTCGTACCATTGCTGCTCCACGACTCGCTGTATCCAACGTTGAATATCCGTGATGGGCCCGTCGACGAAGGACTCCAGCTGCGTATAGCTTGTCGCCCGGTTCACCTGTTCGGTGCGGTTGAGGATGAATTTCGGAACTTGGAAGTTGCCGATGATCTCCTGGTCCAGGTCGTTCTTCACTGCGACGAGGCTTTGCAGATCGGGCTTCAGGTCGATAACTTGAATGGCCCAACGGTTGTCTGTGGCAATGTGTTTGCCAGGCCGCAGCGAGGCTATGTGTGTGTCTATGATGGCTTGCACGTCGGCGTCGGTTAATCCTGCAGGGAGGCGGTCGACGTCGAGGCTGTGTATGGCGATGCCGGCCCAGAGAGTTGTCGCCGCTTCCTTCAAGTCTTCAATGCGAATCTTCGCCCTGGTCTCCACATCGTCCAGGACCGGTTCAATATCGCTGATGCCTTCATAGTCTGACTCAAGGGAGTTGTTCGTGAAGTACAGGAGTTCCCCTGGGGCGTAGAAGTTTTTCTGGCCACGCCACCAGAAACCTTCCAGTTCCCAGTCCTCGTTCACATTGGGGCGTAGGTCGAACAGGCTGAGGAGTGGGAGGGAGATGAGGCGCCCGGGTTCCTTCTTCTGGTTGAGTTCGATTTCGAATCCTGCCTTCCCGTAAATCTTGGCTTTGATGATGGCCACACGCAGGACGTGGTCGAGGTCGACACGCAGGTTGATTTTGTCAATCCACTGCTTCAGGGGCAGGTTGGCGTCGATGGCTTGTTGCTGTTGTTCGGGGGTTAGGCCTTCGCCGACGGGTTCCAAGACCGTGTCGAAAGATTCCTTCGTCGACCAGTATGCGAGGGCGTTGATGCATCCGCGCACGATGGCGTCCATGCGGTATGCGCGGTAATGTTTCTCCATCCCCTTGTAGGCTTCGAAGATGGTCTGCGTCATGCCCAGGTAGTACCGTGACTTGGCGGCCGACAGCTGATGGCTTAGGGGAAGGTTGCTCAGCTGCATCGCGGCTGCTTCAGCAACACGCCTGGAGCTCGCATGAACAGCAATCCGAACGCCGGACGGTGTTCCTGGGTAGGGGAAGGAAACCGATTTCTCGCTGACCGTGACGCCAGGCATCCGCTCAAGCGCGGAGAAATCCCCGATTGGGGTCCCTCCTGCAGACCTAGTGCCTGCAACAGGCCGGCGGTCCCTGGTTGCGGCTTTGGTGGCCATCAACGGCCGCTTGGTCGGTAACCGACCAGCCTTCTTTGGTGCATGCGTGACGGTCCAGGGAGGCGGCTTGTGTGCACTGCGCGTTTTGCGCATTCTGCGCGTTTTGCGCGGCTTGGGAGGCCAGGGCTTGTTCTTCGACTTGGTCATTTCTCAAAGACCCACAATTTGCTAAGTAGGAAGTGTACGCTGCCGCCGATGATGGTGGTGAGCTCGTAGAATCCCATCTCCACGGCGTTGAACCGGTAGAGAAGCACCGTCCAGAACAGGTCTGGCAGCCGGCCCTTCAACCCGTAGAAAAGCAACGTGCTGATCGCAACGCCAACGATGCCGCTAATACCGAACTTCAGCAGCTGCAGGAGAACATTCTTCGCTGACAACTAGAACGACCTTGTGATCGGCTTGAAGCCTGGGACTGGGGGCGCCCTAGTAGCGAACACTGCCAACGCAACCGCCCAAAAGATGTCGTCGTGGGTTCCGTCGGGGTGAGAGAATTGCATCTGGCCAGTCTTGGTGAGTTCGAATTGTTCCACGTTGAGTTCGCCGGTCAGGTTGACTTCGAACGGGTAGGTGAACAGTTCATTCTCCATGAGTTGCTTGAGGTGGCTGAGAATCTCCTGCTTCTTCGGCAGGCTTAGCATGACGCCTTCGACGTGTTTGATGCCGCCTTTCTGCATGTCCTCAACGATATACTCGCCCACGCCAGTTTGGTCGACAAGGCACTTCTGCACATTGCGAAGCCTCTCAATGATCACGCGGACCGACCCAATCACGGAACTGTACGGTGTCTCGAGGGGCCACCGCTTGTAGTAGACCAGGTCGACCGGTTCCCTGTTCGGTTGCTTGGAGACCACGGCGATAACGGAATAGTCGTGTTTCTTGCCAAGGTCCACGCCGAGGTAGAATGAGCCTTGCGGTTCTTTTGACAATCAGGATCCCTTTTCCTCAGGGACCTGCAGGAGTTTGTTGAGTTTATCACTCTCAGAGGGTAGGCCGAGAACACGAATCAAATCCCCATCCACGGTAACGAATTGGAAGAGTTGGCATGTCTCACCGGTTCTCTCGAAAAGCGCCTTAAATCCCCGCACGGTTAGCGTCGCGTCAAACTCAACCTTGTCTTGGCGAATACGAGCCCACCAAAGACCGTCCGCCGTGTGGTAGAAAGCAACGACTTGGGTATCATTCCCGTGATTAGAATCCGAAGAAGGAATCGGGGATGAAGGAGGCGTCAGGGTTGATGCACCTAGTGATCAAGTCTTGGGAGAGGAATGCGGTTTCATCCTCGGTAAATTCAGCTTCGAACTCTCGCCGGAAACGGTCCGTAGGCATGCTGCGGCGCATCTCTTCAATGAACTCGGGCTTCGCCAGTTTGGCTTTCACGACGTCTTCCCAGGTTATGTGGTGCTTCGAGAAGTCGGGGTTCTGTGAGAACTTGTAGAAGACCGTGTTCTTGCCCCAGGGAGTGGAGCTCGTGATCAGACTGCCGTCGGTGGTTTGAAGCATCGGGTAAAGAACGTTGAAGAACATCAACTCGTCGTCACGGAAGAAGGCCGCCTCATCGCAAAGTACCTCGGCGGCCGAATATCCCCTGAGTAGGTTCGGGCTGTTAGGCAACGCCACGATGCGGGACCCATTCTTGAAACGGATGGTGGTCCGCTGAACCTTGCCGAGGGCCTCTCGGCGCACGGGCTTGGGGATATTGTAGATGAAGTCCTGAATCTTATCCATCATGATCATGCTTTGTCGGAGGCCTGGAGCCACGATCAACCGGAGGGTCCCTGGGAATTGGAGGCAGCGCTGGATCATTCGGGCAGCAAGTGTGGTGCTCTTGCCACTCTGGCGCGACCAGCACACATAGATCCGCTTGGACTCGTCTTTGAGGAGTTTCTCCTGGTACGGGGTCGGGTTGAACTTCAAATAAATTTGGCAGAACTTTACAGGATCCTTGACGATTGCCTGGTCGAGAGTCTGCGGGACTGTTGGGTCGTCGGGGTGTCCGTCCTCGGCCGCACGCTTTGCTTCAACTTTCTTTTCGAGTTTTCTTCGCAAGGCCATCAGCGTCTACTCCTAACTCTTCCAGGAGGGTGTCAACGAAGGCGTCATCCTGGTCTTTGAGAATGGCCAGTTCTGTGCGCATGAGGCCGTTGGTAACGCGAAGCGCCAGCAACCGTGACTCGGCATCCGTGGCTGCGCCCTCGGTCTTGCTGTAGGTTACTGCCTCTTGGACGGCCTGCCAAGCGAGCTCCTCGAGGTCGTCCCGGTGCTCTGCCCCAGGAAGTCTCGGTCCCTTCTCAGCCTTCATAGGAACCTTGCTGACTTGCCTGGACATTCGGACGCGGATGATGTACTGCTTCGCTAGGTTGCTTAGAGCTTCAAGGTGTGTGGCACCCGAGGAATGTTCTTCGTTCCACACGCGTTCCACCTCTGCCTTTACCATCTTACGCACATAACCGCTAGGAGTAAGCCTCTCCTTCATCGCTTGCGTCACGATGAAAGCATGGTATTTCTTTCCCACCCGGAAACTAACCCGATCGCCCACCCGGGGGCGGCCGAGACGGCTAATTCTGTCTGACACAGACGTTTTGCTGTCAGACAAAAGTTCTCTTTGTTCATTTTTCGCTTGCTCTAAGCTGCGCTTTGAGAGACTCATTCGTCGCCTTGACCTCGTCGAGTAGGACTTGGATATCTCGTCACTGCCTTCTCCACTTTCTTGGCGGCTTTCTCCACTTTCTTGGCTGCGACCATGACGTTGTTGGCCACGGCGACCGCGTACATCGCGGTTGGCGCGATGATTGTGGCCATGCCAAGCCGAGGATCCTTGAACCTGCACGCCAAGTACCAGGCGATGCCTAGGATGGCGGCCGGGACGACGACCAGTTTCAGAAGGAACGCGACCGGTGAGAATGGGCCACCCAGCAACAGTACGATTGAATTGGCTTCAATCCCTCGCCCGGTGCTGACTGCAATCCACGTGGATACAACGTCTGCCAGGTTGAGGGCTAGAAGGCTGATTGCGAGAATGATTAGAATCCCTGATTTCTTCATCAGGGTCGCCGGCGCAATAAGTAGAGGCTTGTGGCGAGAGCGGAGAACGCCATCACACCAATCCCGCTAAATTCAGAGGCCGGCTGCACGTTGTCTGGAAGCATGAACACGACTATGGCCCCGTCCCCGTCGACGGTCACGTTCGCGTAGGAAATGGAAACACCATACGCACCCGTCCCGGTCACGTGGATGTTGTTTGTGGCCAACCAGAGGGTCTGGTTTGAGGCGGTCCCGAACGGAAAGAATAGTATCGTATAGCTCCCCAAGGGAACAGCCGCGCTCGAGGGAAGCATTGTGGCCGGGTCGTCTGACATGCAGTATGGGCCACCGTGTTCGTTCTGGACGCCGCTAAGAAAGCATGCGTAGCCTTTGTTCCCGTTGGAGAAGAATTGAACCGTCGCGGTTCCGGATTGGTTGCCGGGCTGTAGAATCCCGACCGATATGGCCCCCACTAGGGTGAGAGCGGCCACGGTGACGACTAACCATCTTCTTCGAATCATGGCTTTCCTTCCTTCACTGTTTGCATCGGTACCTTCAGGACGCGGGCGAGTGCGACAAGTTCCTGCAGGAGAAGCATCACGGCGGTGAGAGTTTCAGCGGTGATGGGAATTTTGATGGTTATGGTGCGCGGTCCCTGTTTTCGCCGGTGCCTCTTCGCCAACATTGGTCACTGGATTACTTTGGTGATTTCTTCAACGAGCTTGCAGGTGCCTTCGCGTGCCCATTTCTTGGGAACTTTGTCGACGCCACCGCTATCCTCGTGCGGCTTCCCGTTCCTGAAGACGATAACCCGGTCGACCTGGTACGTGTCTTGGCTAGCCCTGGTCATCTTCCTGGGCAATTTTACGGCGACCGTGAGGCGTTGAACTCTTGCAATCCAAGCGACGGGGATGGCGTCGTAATAGTCGGGGCGCCCCGACGTGGTTTCACCGGCAATGATCAGGTAAAGCACCCAGGGGTATTCAGGGTCTGGAACGCAGTCCCAGACTGTGCCCTGTGTTTCCTTCCGGGTCGAATAGTAATCCGGCCGCACATCAGGGTCGTTCGTCACCCTGCAGGCGTCATGCCAGACAACGAGAACTCGGTCCCCCTTCTGGAGCTCCTGAATTTCATCAGCAATAGTGGCCGCCCTCTGGGAAGCCTGGTTGAGGTCTTTACCGACCAACCGTCTTCTCTTCCTTCATAATGTATTTCCGTGTCTGTTCCTCAGAACCGAGATGTTGGCACGTCTTGCAGACCCAAACGGTGATGTGGCCTTTCGGCGTCTCCACATCTCTCTTCTGGGCATGGGCTTCGTCGACAACGGACTCGCATATTCCGCAGACTACGAGGGGTTGGCTCCCCAGGGATTCATTGCTTCGACTCATTGCGTTTCCGTTCCATCAATTCTTTCTTTGAAATGGAGACCTGCTTCCGTACTCTCACCGAGAGGTCTACGGAGAAGAAGTCGATGAATGCTACGAACCCGAAGACGGCGACGACGATGGCGGCGACTAGGACGATGATGTACTCGGTCGCGCCCATGGCCGAGAATCCGTTCAGCACATGTCGGACCACGATGTACACGATAACGATTGGGAGAAGCAAGCCAGCTAGGACGCTGGTGATCCAGCGCTTCTCAACTGTAGTTTCGCTCAAGTCTTTCACGTAGCTTTCGAATTAGTTCTTCATGTTCCTGGTCGACTATCCGGGTTATCTCCGTAGATACCTGGGGCATTGCCTTTGGCAGGGGTGGAGGCGCAGGAGAGGGAGTCTGCCCCGGCGTCTCTTTCATGCGTATAGCAGGAATGTTTCGTAGGGCGGTTTTCTCGCTGTAGCCGGCTTCCTTCATGATCTGGCGGGTCACGAGCAGGTTGACCAACGCAGATCTATACGCTAGGAAGAACAGGACGAACGAAATTGTGAGAGTGACGCCGTACCATTCAGGGATGATGAAGGGAATGCTGGGTTTCCAAGGATTTGCGAGCGTCACGCAGCCCAGGTTGAGGCCGCCACAGGTCCACGCGTGGCTGTTCAGGGCGTAGTTTCCGGCGTTGAATATCGGAGCGAAGAAGAAGTACGCAAAGTCCTGGATGGTGAGGGCCCAGGGGTAGCTGGCCATGGACGTGAAGAGCAGGTACCGCTTGCGGTAGTAGAGCATGCGGTTGAATTTCAGGAAACCAATCCCGAATGTGATACAGAATATTGTGAAGCCTAAGAAAAGATGATAGCTGGAGTAGAGGCCTCCCAGGAAGGAGTACCATTGAACCTTACCGTTCACTGCGCCCGGGATCCCAAGCAGGAACCCGATGCCGATCACTGCTTCAAACCAGCCGTAGCCGACGGCCCAGCAGGTGGTTAGGAAGATCATGCTGAGAGTTTCGAGGTGGGCGTCCATGACGTCGGCAACGGCGCCCTTTGTTGCACCAAAAATGTGGATGACAGCGGACCGCCTAGTGGAGCTCACTTTTCTGTCGACCGCTGTCAAAATTTCCTTAACGTAGTTCCTCAAAGAAACCTACACCTCGTCGAGAGGATAGGCGCATTGAGAACAGAACTTCGATGCTGCTTCCCAGATCGGCGCATTACAGTTCGGGCAGGACCCGTACACTGGGCGCCTCTGAGCTTTCATGGGTTGCTTTTCGGGTGGCGCGAGAGTCGGAGCTACATCTCGTGGCACTTCCGTGGGTTCTGGGACCATGGTTGCGGGTCCTGATGGTGGGACCAGGGTGACGCTTTCCCGGGAAGGCTTGAAGAAATCAAGCGCCTGTTGGACCGCGGCCACCTTGGCATCGGTCATAGTGAGGTCGATGATTTCGTTCAGGTACTTCTCGCGCAGCTGCTGAACACGGATACGGAACTCGGCTGCTTCGCCTTGGAACTCAGCCATGAACCGTTGCCGCATGACCGCAAGCTTCGCTATGACATTATTTTCACTTGCCAAACAAATTCACCTGCCTATCTACAATTGTAGAATTGTAGAAATCTACTGTTGCGACTTGACGCCGAAGTAATACCCAATTACGGTCCCAGTCAACGGGAGAACTTCTGCAAGCACTTGCAGTGCGCTTGCGGGGACGATCGCGATCGCAACGCCGGCGATTCCCAAAGTCCCACCGACAAAGACGAGAGCGAGGATACCCTGTATGTCCCGTGGGTTTCCTACTCCTGTACCCGCCTGAGGGGCTGCAGCATCAACCGGCGCCGTAGCCGTGGGAGCTGGAGGATTTTCTGCCATGCGATATCACCTCGTTTTGTAATTGCGAATTATCAACTGTCTCAGTCGTGGCCGCTTCTCCCCAGCTGCGACTTTGGCGGTGGCCATCTGCGTGTCCACCTTGGTTACCCGGTAACCGCGGTAGAGTTTGCGGACCTGGGGACGGTCGTTCAAGGTTAGAAGCCACTTGGCCTCAACCTTGGCAAGAATCTTGGCCAGGTCTTCGTGGTCCCATGTTGTGAATTGGGGGCCACGCGACCGATACTTCGTAGCACCGTAGTACGGTGGGTCGATGAAGAAGAATGTGTCCGGCCCATCCCAGTTCTTGATGCAGCGGCGGAAGTCCAGGCAATCGATGTAGACCTTCCGTAACCTGTCCGAGACTGCGAGGATTAGCGGTAGGCCGTTCTCAAGGCGCATTGATTCACTAGTGTGAAGAGCGAAACGCCACCCCTTCTCCGGGTGGCCGAAGAAGCTGGCTCTGAGAAGGAACCAGAATTTTGCCGCACGCTGCACATCGCTACCTTTCAACCCGCTACTTTTGACCTCTCGCTGCAACCGTTCATACCAAACGCGGCTGTACGGAATCGCGCGGGCCGTTCTGATTAAGAGCCTTGGGCGGGTCTTGATTACGCGCATCAGGTTTGCGAGTTCGCCATCTAGATCGTTCCAAACTTCTACATTGCTCGGGGGTTTAGACAGGAGAAGGTTGCCGGCGCCTCCGAAAACCTCGCAGTAGGTTTCAATGTTCCTCGGGATTAGGCGTAAAAGCGTCTTGACCAGCAGGGCCTTCCCGCCCATGTAGCAAAATGCCGGCCGCACCTTTCACGAGCCTCATGGTCCCCTCAGTCTTTGACTGCGCGCGCATCGAAGAGCGAAAAAATTCAGTTACGTTCTCTGACTTTGTTCTTGACGACGTTACCAAGGGATTCTGGAGTTTTTCGTTTTGTTAGGCCGAGAATTTCGAGCCGGTGGGACACCATGCTCATTGTGCGCCCGAGCTTTTGAGCAAGAATATGGTACGGTACCTTACCGTGAAACTCGCGAAGGACTTCGTCCTCCCAAGCTTTCCAAGGCCGGTGCTGAGGGTATTTCTTAGCCTCATCAAGGAGCGCTCGTCGGACATCCTCCGCGCTCAGGCGAATGGGCTCCAGATCTGGCACGTTAGGCCCTCACAGGTTGTGAGATTCCGAGAGGTGTAGGATACCTGATGCAATCGAAGGTGACTGAGTCCTTTGCGAAACGCCCTATGACTGCGCCGATTTCGGGAATCATCTTGTCGGGGTCCTTCATGATCTGGAAGTCTGTTTGGCCTTCCCAGCCGGGGCATAGCACCACGTGGAAATCTTTGCCGTCGTGCCACATGGTTCGCATGTGGAGCCAGCGGTGTGAGTGGCCGCAGATTATTCCTTCAATTTCGGGGAGCTTTTTTCTTGCAATTGCTTCCTGGGCGAATGTGCGACGCCTGCCCATCACGAGCTCAAGGTAGATGTAGGCTGTTGTCGAGCCGTGATAGATTCTGAAACTATGACCTGCAAATACAAAGATCCCGGTTGTCCCAAAGAAATGCCCGCCGAGGTCCGAGCAAATTTTCTGATTCAACTCCAAGTATAGTTGACCGTAGCTCGTAGACCCTATGAGACCGAAAACCGTTGTGCGAGCTTTTCTAGGAATCATTCGGAGGAGCGTAAGAGCACAGTCGCATTGCTCGTTCAAATCCTCTATGACGGATTCGTTTCTGTGACCCGTTCCGCCGTTGATTATGTCCCCGAGCAGGAAGATTACGTCAGGTTTGATTTTGTCGAGCTTTTTGCAGAAGTGCACCCAGTAGTCCCAGAGCGCAATTTGCACATTATTCATTGCAGGGACGTGGGTAACAGGTTCCTTGCTTCTGAGTTCGCAGTCCGGATGCCAGAGTCCCCACCTCGACCCGATGTGCAAGTCCGTGAGGAATAGAACTATTGTCTCCTTCTTTTTTCCCAATCATCGCCCGCTCACTGTTCTCTTACGTTTGCGCATTCAGAGCTTGAAGGAACGACGGTACCGTGGAGAAGCAAGAACTTCGCCACGTTCAACATCTAATGCATCCGAGGTCAGAAGAGAAATTTTCTCCGAATGATCTTTATCTTCGAAGGCTGAAGTGAACAGTTCTCTCAGCTGAAGGGACAGTTCCCTACGCTCCTGCCAACTGTGTTCTCTTCTTTTGTTTCTTGCCAGCCTTGAAGGGCTCTGATTCCTTCTTAGCTCTAGTTTGCGTGCTTGATTGAGCGTTGGAATGCGTCTCCAATGCCAGAGATTAGAATTAGTAATGGGCAATCCAGTCCCCTCAGGGCGGCAGAAACAAACATCCAACGGAGGTTCCAGTACTTAGGGGGTTGTGCGGAAACGCCTGTTCACTTCCGCCATAAAACGCCCTTTTTCCGCCAGACCGTTCAACTCCCAATAGAACCCTAACAATATCTCAACCACCCGGCTAACGGACAAATCTGAATCCTTAGCCACTCGTTCCAAAGCTTCAACGATGTCTTCGCGTAGGTAGAGGTGAAGTTCACGCTTCTGTCGGCTGCGCCGTGGCTCAACGGTCATACAGTAGAAATATACTGAACTGTGACTAACGCAATTTCATAGAAACTAACCCGAAAGTTGGCAACTTCGCATCTCTCGCTATCGGCGAAAAATATTCTCTAGGCGCGACAACCCCTAGGGCAGTTTGTCGCGAGCACCCACCTTTGAATCCTTTAGCAATAGATTTGTCGATGAACGCCCGTGACCCATGTGATTTTCCCGATTGACGTTATTCGAATTCTCTAAGCGCGACAACGGAAACTCAGTACCCTTCGGCACGAGGATGATTGCTGGCCCGAACAGGCGCACTAGGTAATCTACCGACCGGTCAACTTGATCTCCTATCGCGACCGGTAGATACAGGAGATAACGCTTGCAACGGTAGCGCCCCTTCCTCATGTACCGCTTCCAATACCAAACCAACCGAATACGAGCTATAGTCCGCACACAACTCGACTATTCAACGCCAACCCGACTCCTTCACCTGGAGCTGCAACAGCTCCCTTGAGAGGAACTGCAACGTTTCACAATTCCCGCCACATTTACACCTGGGCGCCGCTTCAACCAGGAGGAGCAGCTTCCCAGCAACCGTCAAATTAGAATCGACATCAGCAGTCAAACTCAAACCACAGGAAATTCACATGTTCAATACAACCATAAAATCAGAGAGACCCCTAGTAATTACCCCGAGACTCCAAGAAAAGTAAAATCCCCAACTTCGAAGAGAAGCTCTAGCTTACGTCGTGTAGACGCATATCTTTCTCTAGTTCAGCAGTCTGTCTAAGCAGAACGCAGCATGAGTTGGAACAGGTGACCGTGGCATGACCGCTCGCACCGAGGAGCGGACATGCGAATCTTGCCACCAACCCATACAGCGAAACTTGGCGCAGTTAGATGGCCTCGACTACCACTATGGCTGTTTGAAGGGCACGGTGCAGTTCGGTAGGGCTGTTGCCATATGCCAAGACTGTTTCAATTGGCTAACCGCCGCCAAGGTTGTTGAACTCAACTTTCAGGAGGGGCAGGTAAGGCGACAGAGGACCTGCGGCGTTTGTGGTGGCCAGGAGCTACGCTTTAGGCCAGTTCCGGATAGTGCGAGTGTCGCTGGAACCACGATCGTTCATTCTGGTTTGTGACCTAACAGAACAGTCTAACAGAACAGATTGGCATGCCAACTGTAACGTTCCATATTCCAGAGGAAAAGAAGGCTACTTGGCAGCGGTTTTTAGAGATGATTCACGGCGAGCATGTCGGCGCCGGCAACATCATTCTACCATGGATTGAACAGTTCGTTGAAAACCGGTGGCCAGGCAACGCTCAGTGCCGCATGACACAATTCCTGGGCCTGGCGCACCCTCCCCGCGAGCGAGGCATAGATCAACGAGTTTGCCCACGCTGCACACGACTCATGATCTACTACCACAACGACCAGAACTTGTTATGTTACGAGTGCCAGCCTCGATGAGGTGCCGGTCATACCCCAGGTATTAGGCACAATAATGCCGGATACCTTATGACTGGTGAGTTTCTTCACCGTGTTCTACCCAATCGATTCTCAGATGATGGCTGACTCAAAGAGCTACGCGCGTTGGCTGGATGTCTTGAGGACCTTTTCGTAGCCTCAGATCAATAATCGCTAAGACGGCTAGAATCCAAGCACTCGAGATTTGCTTTGGAGATCGATGTTCAACAGACTTTTCTTGTTCGGCAATGTCCTCACTCTCCTGATTAGGTGAGCCTTCCTCTTCTGCCTCACAAGCGGCAACAGTGCTCCAGTCTTAAAGCATTTCGCAATTTTGCGATGAGGTTCGCTTACGTCAACGCGACCGAATACAGTGGCAAATCTGCGCAGGCAAGGCGTCGGGTCTCCAATATCACATCCAACCCACAACCGCTCGTGCACTTGGGCTGCGTGAAGCGTTGACCCCCCACCTGCAAAAATATCCAACACGATGTCATGCTTGTTTGTGGCCATCAAGATCGCCCTTTCCGGGATGTGTAGTGGGAGTTCGTTGACCCTGACTCTCCGAGCTTTGTCTTGATTGGCAGGCCGGGTATCCTCCCAAAAATCAGATATCTGAATCCATGGAACACCTAGGTCATCTTGAAACTTCTCGTATTTCTTTCGATACCCTCCATAATCGGGCAGAACCGCATTACAATTTCGGCATGTCGGTGCCCTTTGGCGGACTATGTTGAAGGTTGCGTGTCCTCCTGTTTTGGTGTAATACAGAATCGTGTATAGTGCAGGGTGCAACCTGCCTCGAATGGGGAATCCGTTTTTCATTTTCACCGCAATCAGATTCCGGAGGGTGACATCGCCCCTTTCGTTCAACCAAGCGCCGAGGTCTAATGCCCACCGAGGTAGGTGGTATACACACAATGTTCCTCCAGGTTTCAGAACTCGGATCACTGCGTTCAACCATCTCTTGCACCACCGACGGTATTCGTCCACACCATTGTTGTCTTCAAAACTCGGATCTCCATAGTTCTTGCCCAGATTGAAAGGAGGATCCGCAAAGCAGAAGTCAATGCTCTCCGAACGGAGAAGATCGAGAAATCTAAGACAATCAGACCTAAAATAGGCCCCGTAACGGTTGAAGTAAATTGGTTCCACCGAACGAATGCCGCGTTGAGCGGTTGAAGCCTCCATGACGAAATTATATCGTTTTACCGGTATAAATGTCATCTCCCTTTTCTCCCCGGTCTAGGCTGGGATTGAATGTACTGGAGGAGACTTCCAGCATGGATGAACCAATCACGGCCACGTCTGGATCCGCGAACAACTCCTCTTCTGGCCAGAAGGGAAAGATGATCACGATCGTACCCGGTGAGCCTTGATGCTTCGCTAGTCGTTAGCGTCGCACCCTCTCGGGCCTTATTCTCCAGCTCTGGGCTGACTTTCTTCATTTTGGGCGCCCCAAAAGCTCCGTCGATATATCTTAGTTGCGGAGGAATCCAAGCTTGATACAGCTCTGTTCCTATGCAAATTCTAATAAAAGGTGATATCTGAGATCTACAGGGCTTGCAGGTGGCGCATGTTATCACTTTTGCACAAAAGGTCTGACACGATATGAGTGAGATGTGATTGCCGCCAAAGAATTTTCGCATCCATGTTACTGACACGATATCTAGGCTGAAATCTGAATATGGCTGGACGGAAGACACCCAGGCCTTTGCCCACTGGGCAATTTGCCACGCGTCAGACCTGCATGAACGAGACGTATTTGATGAGGTATATGTGGGTTCAAAGGATGACATGGCACTGGACGGATTCTACATTGATCCAGATCAGAAGGAGATACACCTACACCAATGCAAATATCATACTTCTGAGTCGAATTACGACGACCGTGCAGCTCTGGATGAGTTCGTCAAAGTACTAGAGAGACTGAAGGATGAAAAATCCAGCAAAGAGTTCAAAAGTGCTGCATTACGAAGCTGTGCTAGAGTGTATCGCGAGGAGGCAATTGCCGATCGCTACAACGTGGTTATGAAGTTCATCGTATACGCCACCCTGACGCCCTCAGTCACAAATGAAGCAACGATACTTCGAAAATCCCTTCCTCAGAGGCATAGTCTGGAAATTTGGGACCTTAAGAGACTCGAAAATACATATTACGCTCGATTTGCTTGGGACGACCCAATAACTGAACCAATTACGTTCCCACTTGTAAACACAAAACATGTAGATATGAAGACGGAAAAGGCTAACGCAGTAGTTGTGAATATCCCAGCCGCAGAATTATACGACATTAGAAAGAAATATTCGAGACGGCTCTTTGCAAAGGACGTAAGGTATTACCTTCCTAAATCGCAGATTAACAAGGCTATAGCTGAGACTTTGGATTCGCCGTCACAGAGAGAATACTTCTGGTTCTTCAATAATGGCATCAGCATCAGCTGCAGCGACTATTCGATCAGCCGGAAGAAGAAAACGATTCGGATTGTTGAGCCCCAGATAATAAATGGCTGCCAAACCGCCGAGTCGATCTTTAACTTTGGTGATTCCGTGAAACATGGACGCCATAACTTGGAAAAGGTGAGCGTTCTAGCTCGCGTCATTAAGCTCTCAGAAAAGGACGCGACTCTGAGCGCAAATATCACGGCCCGGACAAATACGCAGAATCCTCAAACATCACGAAATCTATGTGCAAATTACATATCACAGACGAGGTTAAAGAAGCGATTCAATGAGTTAGTTCCTCCAGTTTTCTATCAAACCAAGGACGGGGAATGGGAGAGCCTCCCTACCCACAAGAAAGATCACCACACAAGCAAAGAAGGCATGATCAGAAGAGTTGACAATCGCGATGCTGCCCAAGCATACATCGCATTCGCTAGGGACGATGACAAGTTGAATCCTGTGCAGGCTAGGCGATTGAGAAGTAGCCTGTTCGACATGACGAAACTCACTTATCAAGACGTCTTCCCAGATGAGCCGCGAACTCCATATGAGTATCTGGTGCCGTGCCTTTTTCTCATGTACGTAGAAAGGAGGATTAGATCAATCCTCAAGGAAATCGGCGAACACGCACAGAAAGAGCAGGACGATGAAGAGCGCGTACAAGATGAAATAAAGGCGTCGGTGAGATATGCCAAGTGGTTCATGGTCGGAATATTGGGTTGGCTGGCTGGCAGACATTACGCGAAAGTGGCTTCCTACCCGGCAATCGCCAAGATTCTCTATCCTGCAATAGGCGATTTCTGGTCACCGTCAGATCTTGGGAAACAGATGCTTGACTTTGCGTTTACTGTGATCGAAGAGTACAGCGATGAAGAAACTAGGCGAGACGATGACGAAGAGGAGCCAGACCGCGAGGAGTTCGATCCTGCCCTAGCTTACAGACAGGATCGAACGTGGAAGAACTTGAAGCGTAAAGCGGCCCGGAACTATAAGCGAGAGATTGATTCTGGACGCTTCAAAGCCGACCTCTTCCCGAACTTGACTTAGTGACACTGTCTAGCTCAGGAGGCCTTCGCCATCATTTCTTTCTTGTAATCAAGTATGTCGCAACGTAGGAATTTTCCGGCGTACTCTTTGGTATACTCTGAAGTAACGCGTCACCGGTATAGCCTAACCGGTATTTTACTTTCCTTGAGCTCTCGGGGTGGCTGGTTTTCGTCTGCGTGGTTTTATGGTTGCGTTGGATGTGTGAATTTTCTGCGTGGTTTGAGTTTGAGACCTGATGAAGATGCTGTGTTGGATTCTATGTTGACGGTTGCTGGTAAGTTGCTCCTCCTGGTTGAAGCGGCGCCCAGATGCAAGTGTGGCGGTAACTGCAAGGCTCTGCAATTCCTTGCCAAAACGCTGACCGAAAGAAAGGTCCGGGAGGACGGCCGGCAACTTTGAGCGGAGTCAGTAATTTCGAGGTTACGAGTCCTAGGTAACTTTGAGCGAGGAAACCCAGATTACCGACATGAACTTCAACTGGAAATGGCTAGAGCGCTGAAGTGGATTCAACCGATCTACAACAAACGAAGGACCTAGACCCACGCCAGCTCCTGGAATTGGTTGAGGGTCATTTGAACTAACCAAACTATTCAAAAGAAGAAAAGAAGTCCACTTTAGGACTAATTGGGAATCACGCCTAGAAAGCCATATGTACAAAATTGAGCGACTGTCAAATGGAGAAAATCAAATGCATCTCTTGTATCTCGACGCCAGCGGAGACCCAGGTTGGTGTCCGCCCCATGGAAGAAGTCGAACCAAGTGGTACGTTCTTGCTGGACTATCACTTGAAGAAAAACTATGGAAGCAGGCAGACCAAAACGTAAAGGACGTTCTTGCCAAGCATGGTCTCCAATGGCTAACGGACTTCAGAGAACTGAGGCTATCTACAATCCTTGCAGGAGCACATCCTTACGAAACTTTGGACATAGCTCGTCGCAGAGCTTTGGTGAATGATATCTTCACCCTGGTGGTAAACTTGAAGCCAGTCTTGTTCTATTCCGCTATTGATAAGGTCAAACATAGAACCCAGTATGGTGTGAGAGCTTATTCTCCGCATGTCTGGGCTTTTCAACTGATTTGTCCACGCTTCCACAAGTATCTAGAACGGATAGATGGGCTGGGTATTTTCGTTATGGATCCCGAAGAGACCAAACATGATGCCAAGCTGAAAGAATTAATCAAGAATGCCAGAGAACAAGGAATCGTGCTTACAAGCAGTTTTAATCCTTACTTTAGTAACACACAGCTGCCACGCATAATCGAAAGTGTCCTTTTCGTACAGTCACAGGATTCTCCAGGAATACAACTCGCTGACTTCTGTAGCCACGCTATTTGGAAACACTACGAAAGAAGTATGAGCTTACGCTACAAGCAGATCGCTGGACTACTGGACACGTTCTCTGGCACAGTATATGGTTCCAAGGTTTGGCCTTAATGCATAATTAAGAGGGAAAGTGGGACCACCGCTAGGGCAGCCCCGCGAGTCAACAAGGACTCTACTTTGCCCACACTCTATCCATATGAATGTATATATTGGGTTTGGGGTAAATTCGCTACTCGGGGATTTGTGCACGAACACGCGCATATTTGCAAATGGTTATCCTTAAAATTGTATCTTCTGTCAGGTAAGATTTTCCTTCTAGCAGCAGCATTCTCTATCATACGAAAAGCAACGGCCCCTATCGGGCTGACGAGAAGGTACCGTTACCGAATCAAGGGTAACGCAAAGGGAACGGTTGGTTGATAGGGCTCTTGGCGAACACGCTTCTGGTGATGTGGCAGAGGCCCCAGATTAGGACGGGAGCCTCGTAGATGTGGTAACGAAAAGACTCATGGGTTGGTGAGAATCCCCAAATTAGGACGGCTCAATTTCGTCCATTGCTTCTTTTCCTATGGAGCCGGACACCAAGAAGGGCAGTAAAGCTTGCCAGAACTATCGGGAGAATGGTTTGAAACTTGTTGGGTACGAAATCCTGCTGACTCGCGATAAGACGAACTGGTGGCTGACTGCTCGGAACAAGACCCACATTCGTTAGGAAAAGGAAATAGTAGCCACCGGCAACCGTTGTGTTCCACTCGAACGGAATATTATACGTCTTATTGGCGTCGTAGTAGGTGAACTTTTGATAGCATCCTTCGCTCTGACTCTGAATCGTTGCCCCGGAAATGTCGCTCGGCTGCCTCACATCGATACGGTCGTACTCGGGCTTGGTGAAAACGCATAGCGTGGGCATATATGCGAAGGCTGATTCGAGAATTGCTGCTGCTGGCCGTAAGTTTCACCCACCAAAATCAATTCTCCCACCGTAAGTCTCCCAACTGCGAAGTTAACGTTAGAAGCATCAAAAACACCCCAAACGCCAAAGCTCGCGTACCGCGGCTGGATAGAATCGTAAACACGCCACAAAACCTGATCCTGAATCGGATAGAACACAACCCAAAGAGAGGCCCCAGCCGTTAACGCGATAAAAACGAAGCTTCTACTTCCTGTCTAACTCGTGAGCGGGGTTTGCCGCCCTCCATGGTTTCAGTCGGAGCTCTTCAGTCATTAAAGCATGAGCGGTGATAATGTTTTATCGGCAATCCGTCAAGACTTAGCTTGGCATCAATCTTGGTGGAACTAGTCTGGGAGCGGAAGTACGATACATCAGGAGCCAAGACTGCCCCGGTTTCTGTAGCTCTGCCCTTCCAGACAATTGAAACCCTAAACGAATCTACACAGCAGCGTCAGAAGTCAATCGAATCATTTCTCACGGGAAGAGGTGAATCTGAATGGCGGAACCGGCTCATATGGGGCGACAAGAAATACGTCCTTCCCAGTCTTCTGCCTGAATTTGCAGATTCAGTAGATCTAATCTACATAGACCCACCATTTGATACAGGCGCTGATTTCTCATACTTGGTTGAAGTACCAGACCATCAAGTCGATACAACGTCTTTCACCAAGCTTCCCAGCGTGATTGAACAGAAGGCTTACCGAGACACTTGGGGTGAAGGACCAACTCATCTTGATTCGTATCTGCGCTGGTTTTACGAGACACTCCTTTTCCTTGAAAAACTGCTCAAACCAAGCGGAAGTATCTATGTTCATTTAGATTGGCATATCGGTCATTATGCCAAAGGGGTACTGGACGAAGTATTCGGTGCCGCACAATACCGCAGTGAAATCATTTGGCAGAAGCTCCGTTCCGTTAAGTCACAAAGCTCGCATTTCGCCAACATGCACGATTCAATCTTCGCATATTCCAAGACTGATAATTTCGTTTTTAACCCGCCCTACGTCGAGAAAGATCCTAATCTCTTGAACACGCACTACCGACATACTGATCCTGATACCGGTAGACGGTACAATCTTGATAATTTCACACAGTCTGGCTCCGGCCCTCCTCGTCGATTCGGAAAGAAAGTTCTTGCTCCCCCGCCGGGAAAGCACTGGATATGGTCACAAGAGCGCATCGACGATGCTATGCAGCAAGGATTAATTGTCTTTTCAAGTGGCGGTCTTCCGTATGTCAAGCGATTCTTTGATGATAGCGAAGGTACTCGTGTCGGAGACATATGGACGGACATCAATCCAGTAAACCAAGTTGCTATCGAGAGGGTGGACTATCCCACACAGAAACCCGAAGCCCTGATCGAGCGTATCCTCAAAGCTTCCTCGAACGAAGGAGACCTAGTGCTGGATTGCTTCTGTGGCAGCGGAACCACGGCGGCGGTCGCGGAGAAGTTGGGAAGGCGCTGGATCATGTGTGACCTCAGTCGTTTTGCGATTCACACGACTCGAAAACGTCTTCTGGGGGTAGAGGGCGTCAAACCTTTCGTAATTCAGAATCTAGGTAAGTACGAGCGACAGGCTTGGCAGAACGCTGAATTTGGGAACGAAGCTGGAGCGAGAGTGCGGTCATACATTAGCTTTATTCTCACATTGTACAATGCCCAACCCTTGAACGGGCACATTTGGCTTCACGGAAAGAAAGGGAGTCGGCTCGTTCATGTGGGTTCGGTTGACTCACCAATTTCACCGTTAGACGTTGGACAGATTGTTGCCGAGTTCAAGCGTTCAATTGGAACTGGGAAGGAAGCGCCGAGAACGAATGGCGTAGATGTCTTGGGATGGGATTTCGCTTTTGAATTGAATGAGCTGGCAAAGCAGCAAGCCGCCCTGGCTAATGTTGACCTGCGATTCTTGCGCATTCCACGTGAAGTACTTGACAAGAGGGCTGTTGAACAAGGCGATGTGCATTTCTACGAACTGGCATCATTGGATGTTAGAGTAAAGTGTGCCGGAAAGAAAGCCACAGTTGCTATCAACGACTTCGTAATTCCATTGGATCACGTGCCAGCTGATATTCAGAAGGAGATTAAGCATTGGTCACAATGGATTGACTATTGGGCAGTTGACTGGAACAACAAGAATGACGCCTTTCACAATGAATGGCAAGAGTATCGCACCCGAGAAAAACCCAAGCTTGTAACAGAATCATCTAAGACATACGATGAGCACGGAGAATACCGTGTCGTCGTGAAAGTGATCGATATTCTCGGAAATGATACAACGAAAATGCTTCTGGTGAAGGTCTAGTGAAGGAGAAGAACCGCAAGGGTTCTCAGGCTAGACTCGTTTCTTCAGATGGAGAATTGAAGCTCCCAGCCCCTGCTATCGGAACGGCACCTTGTGTTCCTGCTATCAGGAACGCAGTGGACCAATGGGTCAAAAGCACACCACGCTACACCACTCCGGAGGGATGCACTGAAACAAGCAAAGCTTTGCTGAATTACTGGTTTCATTCTGACCACCGACTGGCGAATGGTCGAGCTTTCGCATACAACACAGCCCAACGTGAAGCAATGGAAACTCTCGTCTACCTGTATGAGGCGGCTAAGGTACGACGCCAACGAACTATGCTTGAACAATACGCCGTGGAATCAAAGTATCTGGAACTACTGCAGCACGATGACTTCGCCAGGTACTGTTTCAAAATGGCGACAGGCAGTGGCAAAACAAAGGTAATGGCTCTTGCGGTTGCCTGGCAGTACTTCAACGCCATCATGGAGAACATTCCAGGCTATTCAAAAACAGCGCTCCTGATTGCTCCAAACGTAATCGTATTCGAAAGACTTCGATTAGACTTCGACGGTGGCAAGATATTCCGTGCCGACCCAGTCATTCCCCCGGAGTTTGTGAATACTTGGGATTTTGAATGCTACATGCGAGGAGAAACCGACCGCGCACGTTCTGAGGGAGCCCTTTACCTAACGAATATCCAACAACTGTATGAGAGACCGAACGAAGATGATGATGAACCTAAGGAAATATCAGATGTTCTAGGACGCAAACCGACATCCGAGGCAAGTGCGGTTGAAGACTTTTTGCCCCGTCTCGTTAGACGAAACGGACCGACCCTTGTAGTAAACGACGAAGCTCATCACACGCATGATGAAGAGCTGAAATGGAACGATTTCATCCGTGACCTGAACAGCAAGGTCACGGGAGGAGTGGGAGTCCAGCTCGATTTTTCGGCAACACCCCGATTCAGCCATGGTGCGTTATTCTCATGGACAATTTACGATTATCCTCTGAAACGAGCCATTGGAGACGGAATCGTCAAACGACCACTCAAAGGAGTAGCCTCCGGCATACATGAAGCCCGATCTGATATTGCGAGTACAAAGTACAGAGCCTATTTGACTGCCGGAGTAGAAAGATGGAGGGAATATCGAGAACAACTCAAACCACTGAAGAAGAAGCCAATCCTGTTTGTTATGATGAGCAGTACGGACGACGCAGACGAGGTTGGAGACTATCTGAGAACGCACTATCCAGAGGAATTCGGAGGCGAAGAGAAACTGCTGATCATACATACAGACAAGAAAGGAGAAGTTTCCAAACGTGATTTGGAAAAAGCCCGCCGTGTGGCACGTGAGGTTGACAGAGAAACCAGTCCTGTCAACGCAATAGTAAGCGTTCTAATGCTCCGTGAAGGGTGGGATGTTCAAAACGTTACAGTTGTTATTGGTCTAAGACCGTACACATCGAAGGCGAATATTCTGCCAGAACAAACCATCGGACGAGGGCTTCGCTTGATGTTCCGTGACCTAGCCGGCGAATATGTTGAGAGAGTTGATGTGATCGGCAACAAGGCATTCATCAATTTCGTGGAAGACTTGGAGAAGGACGAGGGAACCAAGTTCGACACCTTCCAACTGGGGAAGGAAAAACTTGAGATCGTCACAATCATGGTCGATCCCAAGAAAGCGGACAAAGATATTGACGTCCCAGTCCTCAGCCCAATACTAGTTCGAAAAAAGTCTCTCTCAGAGGAAATATCCTCCTTGGATGTTCGCACGTTAAGATGCCCAAGGCTGCCAAAGAAGGAAACTGACCCCGAGATCGAGACTTTTCGATATGAAGGCTACGATTTTCTCACGCTCAAGAAAGAGATAGAACGACGGTATAAGATACCTCAAGCTCAAACCGCTCAGGAAGTAATTTCCTATTACGCCAAGGAGATCGCAACGGACGTCAAATTACCTTCCCAATTCGCATACCTCGTACCCAAGATTCGACAATTCCTCGAAGAACGGGCTTTCGGAGAGAAGGTCAATCTCGACGACCCAGTAATTCTCCGGGCGATAAACAGTAATGTCAGTCAATATGTTGTAGTCAAGACATTTGTCAAAGCCCTTAGAGAGATAATTGTAGAGGAACGTATTCCGGAAATTGTTGCACCTCCACGTAAACTCTCAGAGACAGAACCATTTGCCTTTTCGAGACCAACATATGAAGCATCGAAATGCATCTTCAATCGAATTCCTTGCGATAATGAATTCGAGGTAGAGTTTTCCAAATTCCTCCAAGGTGCAAAAGAGGTTACAAAGTTCTCGAAACTGCCTTCTCGTTTTGGGTTCTCGATAGAGTATACAGATGCAGTTGCTAACCTGCGGTACTATGAACCGGACTTCGTTGCAGTTCTGGACAACGGAGAACACTACCTAATTGAAACAAAAGGACGAGAAGACCCCGACGTACCACATAAAGATCGAGCGGCAAAACTCTGGTGCGAGTACGCAACTGACTTAGTCAACATACACTGGCAATATCTGAAAATTCCGCAGCAAGACTTCAGGCGATTGGAGGCAAATGAGTTTGCCGACCTTTCCGTATTCAGGTACGAACAGCAAACATTGACCATGGATTGACCATTCTGTTTCTCGTTAGCTGCCTAGGTCGCCTCACGCGTCCTGCTTGAGACGAAGGATCTTCTTGAAAAGTGGACAAACCGTAGACAACCCTAGGCAACCCCCACTCAAAGCATCCTGACCGAACAGCTCCGGAAACTTGCCACCTATCGAACAGAGTTCCTACTATTGATCTGTAGCCGAGCCTGCTGCTTCATCTTTCACAGCGCGCTCGAATATTTCCAGGCCGGCCTCGATTATTTCGTGTGTTATGATTTGGGTGGGGCGAAGCGCATCGTCGATTTCCTTGGTATTCAAGGCGGAGCGGCGCAAGGGGCTCGAAGGGAGTTTAGGTCAACCGTTTGTGAGAGGCAATGACAGGTCTTTTAAACGAAACAACTGAAACGATTCAGCGTTGGCGAATTCGCTTTGCCAGTTGAGGTACCTGAGAATGATACGCTCGGCAACGTGATGAGCAGCCCAGTCACGACAATGGAGTCGAAGGGTACGCTTGGGGATGCTGCGCAACTGATGATTCAACATGACATAGGATCGGTTGTTGTGGTTGAGGGCAAGAACCCTGTCGGGATAGTTACTGAGCGAGATATAACTAAACAAATAATCAAAGACACCGACGTGCTCAAGAAACCCATCAAGCAGGTTATGTCTAAACCACTTCTTACCGCGCCGCCGAGCCTGGCCGTTCAGGACGCTTTTGAATTAATGCTCAAGAACAAGGTCAGGCGGTTGCCTATTCTTGATGGCGGAGAGTTGAAAGGAATAGTGACGACGCAGGATATTATGCGGTGGGTCCTCCGCGTTTCTTACGAGCCCAACGTTCCAAAGCACATCGAAGCAATCCTAGAAGCACGTTAACCCACCCTATCTCTGAGTATCACCACCCTTACCTCTGTCACTAAGAGAACCGTTTGGAAAGGGGAATGAATTCTGAGGGTTGCAATCTTCGGTTCGGGTTTGATGGGTTCCGCGATAGCACGGGATCTAGTGGGGTCGAAACTTGTTGACGAGGTTACGGTTTATGATGTTGATCGAAACCGCCTAAACGCCCTTGCGCGAAGAGTGCATTCAGGCAAACTATCTGTCAAAGCCCATGACGTACGCCGTCGTTCAGACACCGCCAGGCTTCTGAAGAGGTTTGATGTTGGCGTAGGGGCCCTGCCCCACGGCTTGAGTGAGTATGCTATTGAATCAACAATTCGGGCCGAAGTTAATTTCGTTGACTTGATCTTCGGATGGCGATTCGGACAAAGAGAAATCCATACGGCAGCACGGAAAAGGGGGATTACAATCATACCTGCGTGCGGGCTGGCCCCTGGCTTAACCAACCTCCTCGCTATGGCTGGGGCAGAACAGTTGGATGAGGTCCGCGAGGTTCACATAAAAGTCGGCGGCATACCAGAACGGCCAAGGCCCCCGCTGAACTACCGAATCGTCTTCTCCTTTGAAGCGGTGCTTGAAGAGTATCTTCGGAAAGCAAGAATCGTCAAGAACGGGAAAGTCACAGATGTCCCTGCCCTAACTGGACTCGAGAAGATAACCTTCCGCTCACCTATTGGAGTATGCGAATGCTTCTACACCGATGGGCTCTCAACCCTCGTACAAACACTAAGAGGAGTACGTGAAATGGATGAAAAAACAATCCGTTGGCCCGGCCACGTTTCCCAAATCAAGACTCTGATAGAATGTGGGCTACTCGAAACCAACCCAGTCCGATTCGATGGGAGGCTGGTTATTCCACGAAAGCTTGTGGGCAAGATTCTGTCAGATAGAATCAGTTTGGGTAAGGAAAGAGACCTAACCTTGCTCAGAGTCGACGTATCTGGGAGGAGGGGCAATGCGAGCGTTCACCATCGGTATGAGATGGTAGACCACTATGATGGGAGAGCGGGAATGACATCCATGGCCCGCACCACCGCCTTCCCTTGCTCAATAGCCGCACAGATCCTCGGTACAGGCGAGGTGGTCAAGAAAGGACTCGTTCCACCAGAGCTCGCCTTTAGAGGAGCGCTTCGCGAGAAATTCCTCGGATACTTGCGTTCGAGAGGGATGAAAATCACTTCAAGAATCATGCGGTAGATTGATTTCGCTTCTTTCAACGCATCCCAATTCGTCAAACGAGTTTCTATTTGCCTTCGATTGCGAAAACCGGTTATGGTAACCATTGAGTTGTCTTATATCAAATTCTGAGTTAACCACCGCAAAGACGGAGCGGGAGCTGAATTCAACTAATGGCGGGTCCCGAGAAAACTCGAATGGACACAGTCGCCGATGTAATGACGGAATGGGTAGTCACGGTCGGCCCGTCCGACTCACTCCTGACCGCGCGAGACCTGATGACGCGTAACCGAGTATCTCAACTCGTAGTCGTGGACCAACGTAACCGGCCTGTCGGCTTCATATCCAAGAGGATGATCGCCCAGTTTCTCCTAGAGGACTCCACAACACGCAGCCTAGGAGAGATACGAGTCTCAGAAGCCTCCACTGAGTCAATCCCGACGCTCAGACGGGACTTTCCGGTTCTCAATGCGGCACGTCTGTTCGACACGGAAAACCTTGCCTACACCGTAATCACAAATGACAACCCTCTCTCAGGAATCATGACGGAAACAGACCTCTGCCACTACTACTCGCAAAAGTTGCCTCACAGATTCAGAGTCGCAGACTTCATGACCAGAGACTTCATCTTCGCGAAAAGCAACTACCCAGCGGTGCACGTGGCGCACGCAATAATCTTCCGTCAGCCAAGCGTCCCAGTCATAGACGAGGAGTTAGTGGGCATCTTAACGCTCTCGAACATTCTATCAATCAGAGAGAAGGCACCCAAAGCAGCTAATGAAACATTGACCCTGAAACCGGAGAGTGAGGGCGCGCTGATTACAACGAAAGAGCTGATGACACCAAACCCAATCACAACTTACGAAGATGCAGACTTGGCACAGGCAGCACAGATAATCATAAACGAGGGGATAGGCAGCCTGCCCGTAACTGACGGGGAATCGAACGTAGTAGGCCTTCTGAGCAAACATGACGTTGTCAAAGCACTGGGTACGGTAGGCAGAAACCTAATTGTAGAGGCCTAAATAACCCGCCACCTTCTCGAATCGAGATACACGAAAGCCGAGTTCCTTAAAATGCCAGCCGCCAAGGAGAAGCCCCAACCTACTTCCGAGGACCTTGAAGCTCACAAGAAATTGCATAGAGTAGGGTCGAGACTGAGCGACGTAATTTTGGGCGGGCAGGACGGAATTGTGAATGTCCTAGGCGTGGTGCTAGGGGTGACGGCTGCTTCTGGTAATTCAAAGTTCATAATAGCCGCGGCCTTGGCCACGACTTTCGCTGAGTCTCTTTCGATGGGAGCGGTTGCTTACACGTCGAGCTTAGCAGACAAGGATTTCTACGAAAGCCAAGTCGAGCGGGAGAAGGATCACATCAGAAGGTTCTCCGACATTGAACGGGAAGAGATTAGAAGAATCTACGAAGCAAAAGGCTTCACAGGAAAACAGCTCGACGAAATAGTTCACACCATAACGTCGGATGAAGAGAGGTGGGTTGGTGTTATGCTTGCCGAGGAGTTGAAGGTTTCACCGGTTGAAAAGAGCGGGCTTGTGAAGACAGCTGTAATCGTGGGTTTCGCCGCCGCTATAGGTTCCTTGATTCCTGTTGCACCTTTCTTTGGGCTGCCCGTTTGGCTAGCTGTGTGGGGATCGATAGCGCTGGCAGGGGCTTCGCTCTTCATTGTTGGCGCATACAAGGCTTCGGTGACGGTTGGTGTTTGGTGGAAATCTGGCCTGCAAATGCTTGGCATAGGTTTGGTGACCGCTCTGGTGAGTTACATTATCGGTGCCGCTGTAGTAAGGTAGAACCTCTTCACCATCGAACCATGCATTGGAATCAAACTCAAATAACTTGACAGAGCCGTTTTGTGCAACGTAAAGAGACCTGCTCATTATGGATTTATTCGGTTTCATTGCCACCGTAATTGTGGTAACAGCTTCAGGGGCGCTGGCCCCAGGCCCGTTATTTTTCGGTTTACTTATGCACGGTTCTAAGGAGGGAGCTCGGGCCGGATTCTCAGCGGCTATCGGACATACGCTCGTGGAGTTTCCATTGGTCCTCGCCCTCGCCCTAGGCTTGCTCGCGGCTGCGAGCCAACCGATGGTCAAAGGAGTGATTGGCGTGGTAGGGGGTGCGGGTTTGATTGGTTTCGGCGTACTGCAGGTCTATGAAACCCTCAAGAGCAAACCATCGTCGGCTGGGATACCTTATGCTAAGGCGAGAAAACTCCCCGCGAGCTCTCTAGTTTTAGGCCTAGCCCTCACTGGGCTCAATCCCTACTTTATTCTGTGGTGGCTAACCATAGGCTCAGTCCTCATAGTCCAAGCTTTAGCTTTCGCAGCGCTCGTCGGCGTACTCGTAATGTATGTTTCACATGTCTGGATGGATTACGCAGTTCTCACGATGATTGCGCATCTAGGTAAGAAGGGTAAGGCTGTGGTTGGTTCAAGAGGGTATAAGGTCGTACTCATCATCTTTGGGTTGATTCTCATCTACTACGGTGCAACCTTCGTAATGGGCGCCTTTAACCTGTGAGAATCGCGGAACTACTCCGCGACCGGCTACACCATTGGAAACTTAGGTTAGGCCAGCAATGGACTTCAAGACTTCCCGCGTATTCCTGTTCGGGAAGTGTGAGAGAGTGTTCAGGAGACTTCCCGCTGTGATTGTTCCCAGCACCTTTTCGTCCTGCATCACAAGAATCCTCCTAGCTCCGGTCTCAGCCATCAGCGCCGCGATCTCTGATAGCTCAGCATCAGCTTTGACGGATGCGACAGGCGTACACATTATCTCATCAACCTTCACCGTTTCTGGGTTCAACTTTGGGGCAACAACTCTTCTGACGATGTCCCAATCCCTAACCAGTCCGATAGGGGCTCCTTTGCTCATGACAAAGATGTTCCTCACAGATTTCTGAGCCATAATTCCAACAACTTCGGAGACCGTTGCTCCGGATTCGACAGAGACCACGTCCTCTTGCAGAAGTGAAGCTACCGCACGACTAATCTCCAAAGGAGATCCCAGCATAATGTTACTTGTTTCATGCGTCTCAATCTCATTCTCTATTCCACGAGCGGTTACTAGAGTTCTGAAGAAGCCATCTAGCCTTCGGACCGCGCGATTCTCCTAATCTTAGCCTTGTACATGATACCTACTGCCGTCAGCGCTGAAACTCCTATGATCATGACGCCGAGAATGTAAAGCCAGTAAGAGAACCCCCCGATCGTAGGATCTACAAAAGCCCAAAGAGAGGTACCTAGGGTTGCGACAATGAGGCCAACACCGGCCAACCAACCAGTAACACGCCTAAGCATCCCACCGACCTGATAGTAGTCAACGGCTAGAAGGACCAAAGCTAAGGCGGCGAGTGTGAAAATACCGAACATTGGGTTAACATTCGCGAACACGTCGTGGTTCGCAGACATCGTTGAACCGAAAACATCCTCATGGAACTCGATGTAAAATCCCTCAAGGACGCTGTTTATGACGGCAGCGACCCACGTGCCAAGCAGAGTCAACCGAACCCCGTCTTTCCAAGAGCTCTTCCCACCAAGCTTGGCCAACGCTAGGGGAATCAGGGCGATCATGGCTCCAAGCGCAGTGATCACCATGACCGTATCATCACCCGCCATCCCATTCACCCCATCAGGCCCACCTTGGAAAAGGACCGGGGGAGCGAAATTGATGACAGCCTCCAACACCATAACCACCGTAATCGCGACTATGCCGATTGAGCTGATCCACAATCCGATATCGGCCACGTTTCTCCTCAACCCTTTCACGTCTAGAACTTTGAATCGGTGCGCTACTAGAGCAACAACTCCCGCCATGATGGCAAGGCCCATCTCATGGGAGTGGGGGCCAGCTAAAGCGCCGACGAAGGTTCCAGCGTCCCCGAAGAACGGAACGAGGAAAGAGAATATGCCTACGCCAAAGATCATCATCCAAAGGTTTGCGAACCCAATCATCCCTGCGATAAAAGCGGAGCCTACAGACAGCAATGCTAGCCAGTAGCCCGCGCCAGCCTTCGCGTACAATGAGAATTCCTTCCTCTTCGGAATCATTCTGAGCACATATTGTGGCCACATGCGGGGCGGAAAGGCCTTCATTTTCGGCTTGTAGGTTCCAGCTTGCTTCCTCGGCATGATTGCAAGTTGGACGAAGAGGGCGCCACCTACGTCACCGATCAATATGAATGCTACAACATACAAGCCCAAAGGTATGTCGGGAAAACTCGCGTCAAGGATCGGGCTCAAGTAGAAAATGCCGCCCGCAGCTGCGAAGACAACGGCGGCAAAAGCTCTGTATGATATGGGAAAATCAATTGGGGGTTCATACTTCTGTAGATTGAAAATTGAAATCACCAGATACGTGGCTAAGGCGGCGATTCCTACCCCTATAGAATGGAAATACAATGTCGCATAGTACGTATCCAAACCTGGGGGCAAACCGAGGATAGCATAGAGGCCTGCCATGATCACGATGATTAGACTTGTCGCCCACGTGATCGATTTCAGGGATAACATGTAGTTGTGGGTATAGGTAACTCGGCCTACTTCCTGAATCGCCTTCAAGGAAACCTCCTACCAGCGCCGGTTTGTAATTACTTAAGACGTTCGTATATTGAATAAACACATACCAAGCCTTCGTCCTGGACAAGGTGAAACCATAAACGAAGTTTCCTGGAGTTATTCGCTTTTTATCGTTGGGAGTCGAAGTCATCCAGTTCACTATGACCGCGATCAAGCCTGCCCCCGTCAAACCAACCGTTCCCATCGAGTTACTGAACCGGATTGACGTTCGCGTTGGAACAATCGAACGTGTGGAGGATGTGAAGAATTCAGACAAGTTGGTAAAGCTCATCGTTGATTTCGGTGACCACAGAGGAAACATACTGGCGGGGATGAAGAAGGAACGTCAGAATCCGAGGGAAATTGAAGGGAAGCAGGCGTTATTCGTCGTCAACCTCGAACCTCGGAGAATCTTCGGAGAGCTTTCGGAAGGGATGCTATTCGATATAGGATACGCAGACGGAATTACGCCTGCGCTTGCAGTACCTGAACACCCCATGCCTAATGGCGCCCGGGCGGGATGAGACAAAAACGAGTCCAAGTTATAATTCGTGAGGCGAAAAAAAAGTGAGGCGAAGTTCGTGTCGCGAACTTCAACTCAGTGTTTTGAACGCATGGCAATCAGGTATCCCAGTCCTCCGGCGAAGAATCCGATCAAGCCGAGGATTAGGAAGGCAACTATCGGGTACTCGACTACTACGAGGAATAGGTGCGCGTTTGCGGTAGTGCCGCCTCCGCCACCAACGTTCGTTGGTGACATGGCAACAGCACCCCAGTAACCTCCCCACATAGCTGCTAGCGCTGCACCCGCTACGCCGATGTTACCAAGCACTAGGTGGATCCATGAGAGAGCCTTTGCGGCGCCCTTGTAAGACCTGCCTTGCACTGTTTCGATGAAGAAATAGAACATGGAAGTAACCGCCATGGCAACTACTCCAACGATGAGGTAGGTTAAGTATCCCATAACGAACCATGTCCCAGCGGAACCACCCGCAATAACTCTCGAAGCCGCCACTGGCAATACTCCGATTACGTCGCCAACGGCACCGAGAAAGGTAACTACTGCTGCGATTGCACCTTGGATGATAGCTGCGTATAGAAATAGACCCGCCATCGTGCTTTGAGCTCCTTTTGTTTGCAAATTTATCCCTCCCTCAAAGTTTTGATGCGGTACGTACCATCTAATCCCATTTAAGACGCGAGTATATGTTTTCCATACGCGAAAATAGGTTTCAAAACCGCCTAGGGCTAGGTTGGTGAGAGTGATTTTCCACCTGGTTCAACAACTCAGCGTCGCCCTTTGGCATCCAACTGTTCGATGAGTAGTGGTAGGTCGTTTACTGATCCTAACAGGTAATCTGGTTCGGCTTGAATTAATCGTTCGCTCGGGAATGGGCCTGTAGCAACGGCGACGGAGGGTAACCCTGCCTCCCGCGCGGCTATGATGTCAATGACCCCATCGCCTACAAGAATGGCCTCTTCGAGTGGGACACCAATTTCAGCTAGGAGTTTTCGGACTGGGCCAGGGTCTGGTTTCATTTCTTCGCAATCATCCCTTGTTACAACGGCGTCGAAGAAACCCGCTAACTCGCATCGCCTCAGAGTTATCTCTGTTCCAACACGCCCGTTGTTCGTTACCAACCCTATTCTGAGCCCGCGGGCGCGGAGTTTTCGGAGCGTTTCAACCGCGCCCGGGTATAGGGTGACCTCGTTGGCGGCCTTGACTTCCATCTCTTCAAGGAGGTTGTAGAATCTTCGCCGGAGGCTTGTGAACGTATCAGCGTCTAGTTCATCCTTGAGTTTCTTGAGGATAAGATAGAGGCTGAGTTGTTCAGTCATCTCCGGTGTACGTAGGTTCAGTTTCTCAACTTCTTCAAGTGCCTTGCGTCGGGCAGCCATGTAGTCGAGGTTGAACCGTGTTATCGTTCCATCCATGTCCATTACGATGCCTTTGATCAAGCACTCGTCTTCCAGGGGCCTTGCCTGGCAACGACTATTAGTGGAATTCATTAAAGGTTGAGGGAGACCCGAAGGCCGATTAGGCGCTAGGCGCGCGCGAAGTTCTCCACAATCGTCCCCGCGTATTCAATTCCTTTGAAGAAATCGTCTACGAGTTCGAATTCGTTCGGGGCGTGTGCTTGAGAGAAAGCTGAGGCACACCCCGCCCAGACCGAATTTAAGCCCAACCTCTTTGTGAAGAGGTAATCTGGGCCAGAGCCCGCGGCGTTCGGGGCGACGAACGCTTCATTTTTGAACACCTCTTTTGCCGCGGCGATGACTGCTCGTGCGATAGGTGCGTCGACAGGGGGTCTTGGAAGGTTCTAGGCTGTTCGACCTTACAACTTCAATGTCCCGAAAACCGTGTTTGACGAGATGCAGCTTCAATTTCTCATGTAGGTCTGCAGGGTTTTGGTCGTAGACTAACCTGAAGTCTAGTTTGGCTATGGCCTTGCTGGGCAATACTGTTTTGGAGCCTTTCGCTGTATATCCGCTCATGAAGCCGCAGACATTGCAGGTGGGCTCATAGAGGAGCATCCTCACTGCGTCCAACCCTTTTCTGTCAAGTAGGAAAGAGGAAAGCCCCATCTCCGACTTATTCCTCTCCTCGTCGAAGGGAATGTTCTTCACAAGTTCAAGTTCGGCTGGAGATGGTTTGTGTACGCGGTCGTACCAGCCATCAATCTTGATCCTCTCATCGGATTGTTTGATGGAGTCAAGTGCCCAGATTATGCGCCACGCCGGGTTCGGGGCGAGCGGGGCTAGGGAGGAATGAAGGTCAACCTTCGGGCCGGTTGCATGTAGCTCGACGTAGAGCATGCCTTTCACGCCGAGGACCACTTCAGGCCGGCCGGTTTCATCTATCCCCCCATCGAAGCAGACGTCGGCGTCGGCTTTCAACTTGGACTTATTCTCTTCCACAAAGCGCGGAAGATGAGGGCTGCCAATCTCTTCCTCACCTTCGAAGAAAAATTTCAAATTCACAGGCAGCTCGCTAATGGTATTCTTGTATGCTTCCACCATTTTGACTAGCGCCATGACGTTGTTCTTAGAATCGGAAGCACCACGCGCAAAGATTTTGCCATCCTTCATCTCCGCCCCAAAGGGATCCGACTTCCATTCCTCTAGGGGTTCTGTGGGTTGCACATCGTAATGGCCGTAGAACAACAGCGTACGCTTCGACTTGCTTGTGGTGACGTTGCCCAGTAGCACAGGGTTCCCTTCAGGTTCTTCCACGAGTTCAGTTTCCATGCCTGAACCTCGCATGAATCGTTCTAGGAGGTTGGCGCACTCACGGATTCCACGCCCCTGGGCAGAAACGCTTGGTTGCCTAAGCAATGTTCGGAAGTCTTCGAGCATTTTGTCTCGGTTGCTCGCCACGTAAACGACAGCATTCTGATCCATTCAATCCACTGGGCGGAGTTGATGCCGTTCACGTTGAAAACGATTTCTTACGTCAATTGAGAACTGATCATCGATAAAGGGCCGGAGTTTCGCGAAATCTACCGCGCCTCCCACGAGAAATTCGATTGGGCCCGAACGATGCCTTGGAAGGAGGGGGAAGCACCTTTCGTCCGAATTGACCCTATGCGAAAAGCCAGCTAGGGGCTGAAACCGTAGAAAGCGGCTCATTGCTATGATAGACGCAAATGCGGGATTTATTACAGCAGCCTTTTGCAAGGGGATTTACACGCCTTAGTCAAATTTCGGATACGCTTAATTTGGTGGCTGGCGGCTGACGGTTTCTAGGTATTGAATTATGTCCTATTGTGGTTGTGGTTGGGGCTACCCGAACAGCTACTATACCCCGTTGAACTATTACGGCTACGCACCTTACCCAGCATATCCAATGTACGGCTACGGCTATTCGTCACCATCCTACGGCTATTCGGCACCATCATACGGCTACTATTCTTCACCATCCTATGGCTACTATTCCTCACCATCATACGGCCTTCCATTCGGCTACGTTTACAGTGGTGCTTACTCACCAACTCCGTATGCTGCGCTGGGTTACCCTCGCGGTGAACACCACGTCGGCAACTGCCTAATGATCTGCCAGTAAAGCAAGAACTATTCCTTCGTGGCCGCGAAACCGTAATGTGAATAGCAGCGTAGCCTCTAGACCGCTCGCTATCGGGCCCTAGGGTCCGATTGGAGTCCATCGCAAGATGAGCGGCCACGAATCACACAGCTCACGTGACGTTAAGCTTCTGCTCACTGCAATGGGCCTTAACTCGTTACCCCTCGGCTACACGCTTGTCGTTCTGCCGATCTATTTGAGCAACCTAGGCTTCTCAGGCGAGGTAATAGGTGCAATAACGGCGGTCTCGTCTTTTGCAAGCACGGTTGCTCTGATACCTTTCGCGATTGCAGCCGACCGTTATGGTAGAAAGCCGTTCGTTGTCTGGGGTTTCTTTTCGGCGGCCTTGGCCTACGTGTTTTTCGCGTTTACCCGCGACTTGAGCTCGCTACTCGTAGCTGGTGCAATCGGTGGGATTGGCTTAGCGGGTGGTTTCACCACTGCAGTTTGGACACCTGCGTGGACAGCCCTCATCTCCGAAAAGGCGGGCGCCGAGGGACGAACGAGAGCTTTCGCTTGGTCGCAAGGTATATGGGTTATAGCGCTAACCGTTGGATCTGCCGCGAGTGTTCTCCCAGCCTTCTTCCGTGTACAACTTAATTCAACATTCCTAGAATCCTACGAATACCCGTTTCTCATGTTCGTGGGGCTTTCGGTTCTCTCGGGCTTAGTCCTGCTGCCGATTTCTGAGGCGAAAGTGATTCCTGTTGCTCCTGACGGCGGGCGCCGTTGGACCTTGTTTCCCAAAAAGTCTAGGCTTCAAATCACCAAGTTCTCCGCGACCCTAGGCTTAGTTGGGTTTGCATCCGGAATTGGCATCCAGTTGCTTTCCCTCTGGTTCAACAGGGTGTATGGGACCAGTGAAACTTCCCTAGGCCCATGGTTCGCTGCGGCCGAAATAACCTCACTAATAGTTGTGCCAATAGTTCCGAGGTTGACGAAAAGGTTGGGTAGCTCCAAGAGTGTTCTCATAACGCAGGGACTATCGGCTGGTTTGTTAGCGTCAATGGTTCTTGCGCCGACCTACCAGTTCGCAGCAATTATCTTCATTGCGCGCAACTTTTTCATGAATATGGCATGGCCAATGCAACAATCGTACCTGATGGGAACCGTAACTCCCGACGAACGGGCCTCCGCATCAGCGATAACTTACACGATTTGGGGGATCGGGAATTCTGTTAGCCCGATTCTAGCAGGCTATTTGCTAAGCCAGGCTTCATTTCTCTCACGGTCAGCTCCATTACTAATCGGGGGCGCAGCTTACTTGGCTGCTGCCGTGGCATTCTACATCCTATTTCGCGGAACCCCGCCGCCAGAGGAAGCGATGACGATACCAAATATCGGCCATGAGGTCATGTAGGCGAACTGGTTCGATTTCAAGGCTCAGCCGGGACCAAAGTTTTTTTCTTGCCATCCCAGCTGAAACCTAGTTCCTTCAATTCTTCGAAGAACCACGTTAGATTCTCTTTTGGTTCATGAAACCTGTCGAAGAGTTCCTTTGTAACATAGCCTAGGAATGAAGCGAAAAGTTGCCTATCCTCGACGTATAGCCGGTTTAGGAATAGCGATAGGCGGTCAAGCTCGAAATCTCCCGTAACAACATCCGCGTAAATTGTTTCCCAAGCTTTCTCCAGGTTGAAATGTCGTAGTGCTTCACGCATATACGGGAAAAGGTCTGTGAAATATTCCCGTAGCATTCCTTGGGAGCGAAAGACTGCCTGCACCAGTTTTCTGATTCTCATATCAACTTCTGGAATGCCGCTCAAGGATGACCAATACCTGCGGGTTACAATCTCAGCTTCTTATTATGGATAGATTTCCCGGAGCATGAGTCCTATTCGGCTTTCTACTTCTCGTGGTTCCACAGCGCCCGTTTCCGTCATGTATTTCGAAACGTATTGGCTTGGCGTGACGTCGAAGAGGTTTGAGGTTTGAACTGGTTCACCTAGAAAATCGGCCGTACTGAACTTCGCTGTTTCGCAGACGCTGTAGAAGAGTATCCCGCGTTCATGGGCTGCGGTGGCAATGTCCCTTGTTCCAACCTTGTGAAGGAGGGAACCATCAGCCAAAACGCTGTCCGCACCGACCAACACTAAGTCCACATCCGGCATGACCGAATCCACCGCTGAGTCGGCGACGAGTTTCACAGGCACACCCACATCAACCAGCGCCTTAGCGAGCTGTTTTCCTTCCATCCCCGGGTATGATTCGGTGGCGTAGACCTGGAACCGTCTCCTGCCATTCATGCCAAGTTCAAGCGCCCTAAGGACGGTGCTGCTGTAACTATGTGTGAGCACATAGCCGTCCTCTGGCAATATCGTAACAGCGTTCCTTGCGGCGTCCTCCGAGGCGTCGCTTGAGTATTGCGCCAACTCTTCAGCCAGCGAACGGACCAGTCTACCGTACTCGGCGGCGGAAACTGAGTTTTTCTCTTGGTCGGCTCGGTATAGCAACATGCCGACTAGGTTTCTTACGTTAGCCATAGCCGGCTGCGCTCTACGTAATTTTGACGCTGCAATCAGAAGATTGCAGAACACATCCTCAGCAGTTGCGGTCTCAGTGGTTGCGGACAGTAATTGAAGCGCACTACGGCTAAGTGCACTTGCGCCCTGGACCCTGTCTTGCGCGAGCGCGTCGATGCCCTTCAGAACTTTGGCAAGTGTGGCTTGGACGGCTTCGAAGTTGCAGCGGACGCGGTCGAAGGTTTCTTTGAGTTTCGGGACCGTGTCGTACGAGCCTAGCTCGTTGGGGTCAACCCATCGGTATTCTGTGCTCTCCCAATCGAGTTTAATCGTTCTTGACCATGTTTTAAACAGGAATGGGTGAACAATCCAAACGGTCTTCGTCGGCTCATCATAGGCGCGAAGGACTTCCCCCGCCCTTACTAGGCTGACCTGCTCAAGAGAGAGGCCTAGTTCCTCTTGTATTTCGATTTGTGCGCGTTGGAGCGGATCTTCGCTTCCTTCCAGATAGCCGCTTACCGCCGCCCATTTACCCCTGTGTGTCGCAACCTTCTCGCTCCTCCTTAGCAGAAGGACCTTCCCATCGTCGGTAAGAAATGAGGTTACGACGCTCTCGTATTCCAATTAGCCACACTGAAAACGCAGTTGATGCTGCTCATTTCTTTAGGGAATCTACCTGTGGCTTCACAGTCTCCAAACGTTCCCATAGTTTGGCCGCGGCGTTTTGCGAAATTGATTGAGCCCTCTCTTCGTCGAAGGTGAGAAGTTGCTTGTTCTTGACGACTGGCTTGCCGTCGACGAGGACGATTTCAACATCGTTCCCATCCACCGTATTGACCAGATGACCTACGGCGCTGCTCGCGTTTAGCGGTGTGGGGAGTACGCTCGGTTTGATTATGATGATATCAGCCCTCTTCCCAGCCTCTATGGAGCCTAATTCCTTCTCCATCCCATACAGCTTGGCACCGCTTACGGTCGCCATCTCTAAGATGGTGTAGGGGTCGATTGCGTTCGGGTTCTTGTGGTATACGCGGTGCAAAAGGTAGGCTGAGCGCATGTTCTCGAACATGTCGAAAATGTATCCGTCATTTCCCAAGCCCACGTTGATTTGTTTCTCAAGCATTCTGAGGATGGGTGCAACTCCAACTGCGTTCAGCATGTTGCTCATGGGGTTGTGTGCGACACCAGTCTTCGTTTGAGCAACAGTGTCGATTTCATTCTCATCGAGGTTCACGCAGTGGGCTAGGACGACATCAGGCCCGAGTAGTCCGACGTCACGTAACCTTTCCACGGTCCGCTTCCCATAGTTCTCTAGGTTGTGATGAAGATCCCCCAGCCCCTCCGAGGCATGTATGGTAATTGGCACGCGGTACTTTACCGCCAGCGCCTTCACCCGTCTGATGAGATCGTCGGAAACGGTGAAGGAGGCGTGGATGCTGAAGAGAGGTCTGGCTTTACTCTCGGGCTTAGAGTGCGCTTTCTCAGCGAACCTTACGTTCTCCTGTACCCCTTTCGCTCCTTCATCCTTAGAGTGCCGCTCGGTGGCTTCGAAGGCCACGAAACCCCTGATCCCAACCTCCTCGACCGCACGTGCAATATGGTCCAGAACGCCAGTGATTGAGTTCGGGCCTGAGTAGGTATCCGCGAAAGTTGTTACGCCTGATTTGGCGAATTCAACTGAAGCAACCAAGGCGCTTGCGTAGGCATCCTCGAAATTCATAGCCTCGTCCACGGGCCACCAAACACGCTGAAGAATCTGCGTAAAATCTGAGGGCGGGGTTATCTTCAGCGATGCTCCCCTCAGTAGCATGCCATAGAGGTGGGAGTGGCTGCAGACGATTCCGGGCATCACGATGCGGCCCGATGCGTCTAAGACCTCGGCGGTACTGTGCTTCTTCTGCAGGTCAGCAGTTTTCCCGATTTCCACGACCTTACCTTGCTCGATGGCGATAGCGTGGTTCTCCAAGATGCGCCGCTGACTATCCATTGTGACCAGAACGCCATTTCTTATCAGAAGGTCAACCAATAATGAGGACCAACCTCAGGAGCAACACCTTTTCATAAAATAGGTTGTGTTGCAACCCTATTTGAGATGAAGAGCTGAGCCGCTTTGAAGTTGCGGATTGTTGGCTTGGGGGATTCAACAACGGCTGGGACCCCCGGTTTCCTCTCCCCGCTCGAAGCACCCCCTAACGGCCGAGGAAACCCCGAAAGCCAGTACGCCTACTGGATGATGCGGATGCATCCCGAATGGACGGTGCTAAACCGTGGCGTCAACGGCGAGAGGTCAGATGAGATTTTAGCTAGGTTCGAGCGCGATGTATTCTCGGAGTCGCCAAACTACGTCGTGATCCTTGCGGGCGTCAATGATGTTTACCAAGGCGCCCCGGTAGAATCGGTCAAAGAACACCTGCTCGCAATGTATGAGAAAACTACGGCTGCAAAGATTAGACCAGTTGCAGCGACCGTCCTTCCTTACAACGCAGCGTCAGCCGGGGAATCAAAGGCGATCTCGGACCTGAACACTTGGATAGCCGTTACCGCGAATCGGCTTGGAGCCCTCTTCTGCGACACTAATCGCGCGGTAAGAGACCCAGGCAACCCAGACCGCTTGCTGAGTTCACCTGATGGCAATCACCCCGATGTCTCAGGCTACCGCAAACTGGGCGAAGCTTTAGCGGCAACTATTGATAGCGACGCCAGATTAGTATGATTAGACACCAAGAGTAAAGTGCTTCGTCACATAGAGCTATTCGGTTTGGGGACCAGCGTTGGCGTCTGTTCTGATTGAGAATGGGAAACTCGTGCGTGCAGGCCACCTCACGCCGGCCAATATTCTCATCGAAGATGAAAGAATCGAATACGTGGGTGTAAGGAAACCTAAGCTTGCCGATAGGCGGCTTGATGCGAAGGGAAGAGTCATCCTTCCAGGCGTAGTAGACGGTCACGCTCACTTACATGACCCCGCCTTTACAAACCGCGAAGATTTCACCACGGGGACTACTGCCGCTGCGGCGGGAGGGGTCACGAGTGTTGTTGAGATGGTTCTCTCAACCCCCGTCGACACCCCTGAAAGGGTAAAGGATAAGATCGAGCTCGGAAAGCGGTATTCATTGATTGATTTCTCGCTCCACGGAGGAATGATGAACCTCAATAACCTCCCAAACATAGCGGCAATCGCAAGCATAGGCGTGCGGTCATTCAAGACCTTCACATGCAGACCTTACTACGCAGACGACCACGCACTCATGTCCCTGATGCGCGAAACTTCGATGCGAAAATCAATTCTGAACGTGCACGCTGAGGATGAGCAAACGGCCAACGAAAACTTCGACAGGCTCACCGCGGAAGGTAGGAAAGACCCGATGGCGCACGCTGAATGGAAACCCAACGTTGCCGAGGAGCGCGCAGTCAGGAAGGTGGTTGAATTCTCGCGGACGCTAAAGGCGAGAGTTCACATTTCCCACATCTCAACTCGCGAGAGCGTCGAAATTGTTCGCAAAAATAAGCGGCGACGGGTTAGGGTGACTGCGGAGACATGCCCCCACTACCTAACCTTCACACGTGGAGACATGAAGAAACAGGGGCCTTACCTGAAGATGAACCCGTCGTTGAAGGGCCCGCGAGATGCGCAGGCACTCTGGAAGGGCCTGCGCGATGGAACCATTGACATGGTTACTTCGGAACATGCGCCGGGGGAGCGCGCGGAGAAGGAGGCGGGATGGGCCGATATCTGGAAGGCATGGGGTGGCGTCCCAGCAATCGAAACAATGCTCCCTGTCCTGTTGAGTGAAGGAGTAAACAAACGCCGAATCAGCCTGACGGCTCTTCAACGAGTATGCTGCGAGAACCCGGCGAAAGTGTTTGGCCTCTACCCGAGAAAAGGTGTGATTCAGAAAGGTGCCGACGCAGACCTGGTTATCGTTGACTTGAAGATTAGGCGGAAGGTCAGGGCCGAAGATTTGCATTACAAGGTTGGGTGGACCCCATACGAAGGCTGGACATTCAGAGGATGGCCTATGATGACCATTCGCCGAGGAGAACCATTATACGAGGATGAACAAGTGATACGCAAACCTGGCGCCGCAGAATTCCTGCCGATGTTGCTATAGAATGGTTGAATTTCCCGATGCTCTCACTCATCGTATTGGCGGCGGGCAAATCCACCCGAATGCATGGCAGAAACAAGCTACTCATCAACGTTGAAGGTAGGCGCATGATCCGCAGGGTGGTTGAAGCAGCGCTCAAGTCGAAAGTGGATGAAGTGATCGTAGTCCTCGGCTGGGAAGCCGACAAGATCCAAAAGGCCCTCGAAGATCTCCCCTGCCGTTTCGTTGTGAACAAAGACTATGAGAAAGGCCAGAGCAGCTCCGTGAAGGTGGGGCTGAAAGAAATCAGCGAAACGACACAGGCCATACTCATCCTTCCAGGCGACATAGCCAAGATAGATACGAGCGCAATCAACCTGGTCATCGACGAATACACGCGTCGAAAGTATCCAATAATTGTCGCAGCACATCGAGGTATGCCCGGCCACCCAATTCTATTGGATAGTCAGCTCTTCAAGGAAATCGAACAGATCGACGAGCAGTCATTCGGGCTAAAAGCAGTGACCAAGAAGCATGAAGGAAGAATACGATTCGTCGAGGCGGGCTCTTCCAATGTTCTGCGCGATGTCGACACGCCGGATGATTTGAAGCATCTCTGAGTGATGGAAAGCGTAGTTTGGACGGCTACGAGGCGCCCCCCGTTACGATTTGTGTTTATGTGCTACATAAAGACACATTTATATCCGACAATGTGGACTGTCAGTACGACCAAAAAATGAAACCTACAACGGCCCTCATCCTTTCGGCAGTGCTACTAACGACCATCGCCCTGTTCAACCCTGCCTTTGCGCAATCAAACCAGGCCTCCTACACCGTTAACCTGACCTACTCGACCATTCAAGTAACGTACCCCTCTGAAGTTTTGCCGGGGGACAGCGTTACTGTGAACGTGCAAGTCAATCCGAAAAGCAATGTTTACCTCCAAACTCTGACGGCAACCATCTATTACGTCGACGAGACTGGACTTCATCAGCTCACCAGCCAAACCCTAGCCAACAATTCGAAGATGAACAGTTACGGTTACAGCTATTCTTACACTACAAGCAGTTTCAGCAAGAGCTTCCAGGTAACTGTTCCCCAAGATGCACCGAGAACGTCACTTGTGGCATCGTTCTCTGAAACGGCTCAATCGAACAGCTACAATAACAATTACTACGGTTATCCATACTACTATTACTATGAATATCCATACAACAACTCCTACAGTTGCAGTTACTGGTATTGCGAATACTCCTACACTTACCCCGCATACTATTACGCATACTACCCATCCTATTCATCCACATCAACCGACAGCGCGATAGCACCCTTATCCTACATCAAAGCTAGCACCCCCGAATACGCAGCGCTTCAATCTCAATATCAATCACTTCAACAACAATTGCAGCAAAGCCAGGCGCAAAACCAGCAATTACAAAGCACCGTCACACAGCAGAGCATGACGATCAACCAGCTGAATCAGCAAATAGCATCGTCCAACAGCAATACGCAAACCTATCAGGTGCTCGCAGTTGGCCTCGGCATCCTGGCCGCAGCTTTAGCGGTCTTCGCTGCATTTCGAGGAAGAAGTAAACCTCAAGCAGCTAAACCACAGAGCACTGAACAAAAAAGAAACCAGTAAACTTCCACCAAGATCCCTACCCTTCTTTTCTTTTTTTCTTATCGCGAGACGTGCTGCGTCAATGCGAATTCTGAGCAACGCTTGGTTGAGATGGCTTTCGTGCCAACCAATTGCGTAGGACCTTTGATAGTTCGCTTGCAACGAAGCCCGACGAGCTGAGTGCAATTACGATTAACCATTCTACAGGGTCGAGGGCTGTAACGCTGAAAATGCTTGCCAACACTGGAACCTGGAATATGAATGGCATGATGACGCCTTGTCCCAAGACGATTGCGAATAGCGATTTGTTTCCGAGAGGGCCAACTGCGAAGAATGTACGATCGAAGGACCTGCAGCTGAAAGCGAAGAAAAGTTCGAAGAGCACTATTGTTGCGAAAACCATACTTCGCGCCTTAAGTTCAGCGAAGACGATCGGATGGGCAAATGTCCAACCGTAGCTGAACAACCCATACGCGAAGGCTACGGCTGCAACTACCAGTAGCAGTGTGGCTATTCCCGCTAACCAGCCGTGGACTGTCGCAAAGATACTCTCCTTTGGGTTTCGTGGAGGCTTCTCCATAAGTAGCGGCTCGGGAGGGTCGGTGCCCAATGCCAACGCAGGAAGGCCGTCGGTGGCCAAGTTAACGAACAGGAGATGTTTCGCGAGGAGCGGGAGCGGGAGAGCTAATAGCCCAGCGGCCGCCATGATCAGAATCTCCCCAATGTTGGCGGAGAGTAAGTATGTCAAGTATTTCCTAATGTTCTCGTATATGCCTCGGCCCTCATAGACTGCCGAAACGATTGAGGCGAAGTTGTCGTCGGTAAGAATCATATCGGCCGCTTCCTTTGTCACGTCCGTCCCTGTGATCCCCATAGCCACGCCGATGTCTGCTTTCTTGAGAGCGGGGGCATCGTTGATCCCATCCCCCGTCATGGCGACTACGTTTCCCCTCTTCTTGAGCGCTTCAACGATGCGAGTCTTATGTTCGGGCGAGGTACGAGAATAGGCCTTCACTTTCTCAGCAATCGAACTGAACTCTTCTTCACCCATTTTGTCTAGCTCTGCTCCGGTCAACACCAAGTCGCCTTCCTGCAAGATCTTCAGTTCTTTGGCGACCCAAGTAGCAGTCAACTTGTGATCACCCGTGATCATGACTACACGTATTCCGGCCTTCCCACAGAGTTTCACTGCCTCGGCTGCCTCCTGCCTTGGAGGATCAATCATGGCCATTAATCCGAGGAAAGTCATGTCGCGTTCAATCCGTTCATCCACTTCGTCTGGCAGTATTTCCAGGAATTTGTAAGCCACAGAGATGACGCGAAATCCGTCCGCGGCGAAACCGTTGTTAGTTCGCAGTATCTGTTGCCTTGAATCTTGATCCAGTGCTACACTCGACGGTGAATGCGCAACTTTGTTGCATTTCTCCAAGATGATTTCTGGAGCGCCTTTGCTAGCGACCAGGTACTGGCCTCCCTTTGTTTTGTGGACTGTTGTCATCATCTTTCTTTCGGAAGTGAAAGGGACCTCGGCTACGCGTGGATAGTCAATGCGTGCAGCTTCTACGTGGATTCCAGCCTTTGCAGCGGCTACAACTAACGCCCCTTCAGTTGGGTCGCCGATAATCTTCCATGCACCGCTTTGATTTGCAAGGTTCGAATCGTTGCAGATGGCTCCACAAAGGCAAGCGAGTCTGACCTGACCATTGCTAGCCTGTGGCAGAGGCGGTTTGAATTCGCCCTGCGGCTCATAGCCCACGCCGCCGACCTCGAAAATGCTGCCTTGCGCGTAGAGTTTCTTTACAGTCATTTCGCCTTTGGTTAGAGTTCCGGTTTTGTCTGTGCAAATGACTGTGGTCGAACCTAGGGTCTCCGTGGCTGGCAGATGTCGGACTATTGCATTCATGCGTGCCATTCGATACACTCCTATCGCTAAGGCACCTGTTACAACGGCGGGAAGCGCTTCTGGGACGGCTGCAACGGCTAAGCTTACGCCCCACAGAAACATGTCCAGAAGCGCGCGGCCGTGAAGTACACCGAGCAGTGAGACTAGGACAACGGTAACGAGAAGTACCTTGACCATCCACTTGCCAAGCTCGTCCATCCGCTTCTCTAACGGCGTCTCTTCCTGCTCGTCGGTTTCGATTAAGCGAGCTATCTTTCCAAATTCAGTTCCCATACCTGTAGCGAAGACAACTGCCTTTCCGCGGCCATAGGTCACGATAGTTCCCGAAAACGCGATGTTGTTGCGGTCAGGCAAGGGAGCGACGGCCTCCAGGGCTTTCGTCGATTTGCTGGCAGGCGCTGATTCGCCGGTGAGTACCGCTTCGTCAACCTGCAGATTCATTGCGTCTATTATTCTCGCATCGGCTGGAACCTTATCGCCCGGGTCAAGACGAATGAGGTCGCCAGGAACGAGCTCCCTCGCAGGAACAACAATCGTCTGCCCATCCCTAACAACCGTAGCTGCCGGCGCAGCCAACTTCTTTAGAAGTGCGAGGGACTGTTCCGCCCTGTACTCCTGATAGAAACCCAGCCCAGCTGAGGCAAGAACAATTGCTAGGATTACCGCTGAATCTAAGGCCTCTCCTACCGCGATAGAAATTATGGCTGCAGCAATCAGGATTAGGATGAGCGTTTCCTTAAATTGAGCTAGAAGCAGCTTCCACGAAGATGCTTTCTTCGCTTCCGCAAGCTCATTCAAGCCGTAGAGCGTAATGCGAGACTTCGCCTCACTGCCCGTAAGTCCCTGCTCTGGATTCGAACCCAAGGCTTCCAGAGCCGCAGCTGGCTCGAGAGCATGCCACTTCTCTTCGAAGACTTCAGGAGATCCACTCAATTGTCGCTCATTTGTGGCAAAGCGATATCCCTTCCCTATTTGGTCTTTCACCAGCTTCAGTGCTTGCGCTCAAACAAGGGCGTTATATCGGCCTTTGATGGTTAGTTTCGATCATCGTTATTGTAGACCGCTGGCTGCTGCGGGGATCGGGCAAGGTGAGGGCACACAACATTAGTGGCGTGTTCTTTTCGTTGGATGAAGATGTTATGAAGGGAGCCCTTGCCAGTACAGTTCAGTTTCAGGATAGGGTATTGGAAAAAAACTAGCTCGACCCCTGCTTGCAATATGCGGGTCGTTTTTCAGGAGTTACATTGTTTGGGTTGACTGATCGTGTCCGGGGTGTTGTCCCTGCTCGAACATCTTCATTGCTTCTTGGCGTCTTCGTTCCATTTCCTCAGGGGACATTTGGATGCGCATGGAGAGCGACCACGCGTGGCCGAATGGGTCTGTTAGTTGACCGTAGCGTTCGCCCCAGAACATGTCATCGAGCTGCATTTCCACCTTGGCACCAGCTTCCACAGCTTTCTTCCAAAGAGCGTCCACGTCCTTCGAGTAGATATGAAGCGTCACTGACGAAGCTCCAAGTTCGCGCGGGTCCTTGTGTATTGCGCCCGGGAAAATGTCGGATAACATGACGATTGAATCACCAATCTGAATGCGCCCATGAATCAGCTTCCCATCAGGGCCTTGCTCCCGCTCTAACTCCTTCGCCCGGAAAGCCTTCTCGTACCATTCAATGGCTTCCGCAGCCCCATTAACCGCTAGGTATGGGGTGACTGTGTGGAATTCCTTTGGGACAGGCTCAAATTTCTTCGGCTTCGAAGCCCGCTGCTTTCTACGCGGCTTCTTAGGCATCCACTCATCCCAGCTTTCCCGAATCTAGGATTTAGAAGATATAAGCTCAGCATGGAACTACTCAACTCGGCAGCCATATAACGGCCAAACCACTGGCCACGTGTGTGAGTGGTTAGAGGTTTGCAGTGTCCATCATGCGGCAGTACTGCGCCGGATAACGTGAAATTCTGTCCCAACTGTGGCACGAAAATGGACAGCCTGAAAGCACCCGCGCCTGCAGTGGCCGCGTCTAGCTCAGTTTTTGCTGGTAACGAGTACATAATCGAACAGAAGATTGTGGCACTTCGGGATACGTTCGGCATCAAGGATAGAAGCGGTAACCTTCTCGCTTATGTGAAGAAGAAGATTGTGAGCTGGGGACCCCAATTCTACTTTGAAACCCCTGACGGCACTAGGCTGGGCGAGATGCGTGGGAAGGTGCTGACTGTGCGGCCGACGTTTGAGATTTATGACGCCCAAGGCCTCGTCGCAGTAGTGAAGAAGAAAATCCTCAAACTCATAGGATCAGAGTGGTGGCTTGAAGATGCATCGGGGACGGAGATTGCTCGAATCAAGGGGAACATAACTGAACATAACTTCTCAATTCAATCCCCCTCGGGAACCGAGATAGCGCAAATCCACAAGAAATGGGTCAGCGTTCGAGATTCATATGGCATCGAGATTCTAAGCCAAGAAGTCAATCCGTACGTGGTCGTAGCCTACGCTATTGCGATGGATCACACCCAATTCAAGGGTGCGAAAGGATTCTCCGTGGGGTTGGGTGGACTGGGCACCATGACGGATGATTTCAAGCCTCAGTTCTGAGGCCTGAATTCTCTATTTCTTTTCCGTCCAGTCGTAGAACCCTCGTCCGGTCTTCCTTCCGAGGAGGTTCGCACGCACCATCTGCTTCAGGAGACTACTGGGACGAAACTTTGGGTCGCCGGTTTCGTTTACCATCACATCTGCGATGAAGAGGGTCGTATCGATGCCAACGTAGTCGAGCAGCTTCAATGGTCCCATAGGCCAGTTGAGGCCGAGTACACATGCCTTGTCAATGTCCTCGGGTTCGGCTACGCCTTCGGCCACTAGGAATGCGGCTTCGTTGAGGGCGGGGACAAGAATGCGGTTTACAATGAAACCTGGCGTGTCCTTCTTAACAACAACAGGTTCCTTACCTAGCTTCGCGGTTACTTGTTTGATAGCCTCCACTGTCTCGTCTGATGTCTTCAAACCGCGCACGATCTCAATGAGCCTCATCAGTTGGGGCGGGTTGAAGAAATGCATCCCGCAGACTTTCTCAGGCCTCTTCGTCGCGGCCCCAATCTCAGTGATGCTGATTGAAGACGTATTTGAGGCGATTATTGCGTGAGCGGGTGCATACTTGTCGGCTTCCGCGAGGACCTGTTTCTTGAGGGGCGGATTTTCCGTCACAGCCTCAATGACCAAGTCCGCATTCTGTACGGCCTCCTTCAGGTCGAGGGTTGGGTGAATTCGACTCAAGATTTCTTTGGATTCGCTCTCACTCATGGTTCCCTTCTTAACGAAACGTTGGAGGCTGTCACGGATCATCTTCATTCCATTGTCGACAAAGCGTTGCTCAATATCCCGCATCGTCACGTCGAATTTACCAGTCTGTGCACAAACCTGTGCGATACCGTGCCCCATGAGGCCGGCCCCTAACACGCCTACACGCTTCACTTCCATAACAACCACGCCCGCATAATCGAAACGTGAACGAAGATATGCTTTCCCATAAGCGAAACTTCCTGGGCCTTTGAATTACGCTGCCGTAATAGGCGAAAACTTGAATCTATTCTGGTGGGAATCTGGCATAAGTTGATTAGGGATGATTCAGCGCGAAGACTCGCAGACATGCGTAGGATGGTAGCGATTGAGCAACTCGTTTAAGGAATTGAGGCTGAAGAGATTCTTTCTTGGTGGCCTGTTCGGCGGCATTCTTGCCACGTTGATACTTTACGTGGGTACTGAGCTTCTTATGTTCCCGTTTCCACCCCTAGCCATATTTCAAGTGCTAATTGCTCCGGTGCCAGGGTCCATTCAATCGTTTATGGTTGATACGTTTCGTGAGTACGCCAAGTATTCGGCCTTCGTAGCCTCCTCGGCCATGTACGCTGTAATGTACGGGTTGATCGCTGTAGGCCTAGCCTTCCTGTTCAAAGGTAATTTGCAAGGTAAAGCCAAGCAAGCAACGCTTCTTGGCGTTGGGGTGCCAACCGCAATCAGCCTCGGCCTTCAACTAAACCTAGCTAACGCGTTCCCAGCGATATCATCCCTATACGGCTGGGTTCTCGCTGGCGTTCTCGCTGTCGCAGTCAACTTGATCTTCGCTAAGACGCTCATCAATTACACCACAATTGCCCCGCCCGTCCCCGCTGCGAAGCAGGCACCTATGGCTGTGGTGGCTTCGGCGCGGCGTGGGGTTTTGAAGAAGGCTGTGATCGCTGCGGCTGTCTTGGTGTTGGCGGGGGTTGCGGCTAGGATTGGGCTTTCGATTTTCGAGAACCAACCAGTCGTTACAAGCGGGACGGCGGTCCCAATCAACCCCAGCGCAGGGCAAACGACAACAGGGGCTACGAGCACCGTAACTAGTGGCGTGGGGGATGTTTTCAGTGACCCAAGAATCAGCGACCTAGTCGCCTCAGAAGTCACCGACAACCGCGTCTTCTACCGTGTGGACATTAACCCGATTCCCCCGCAACTCGACTTCGATAAATGGTCGCTGGACATTGGTGGGAAAGTCAAGAATCCCATAACGCTGGACAAGAATTCCCTACTGCAACTGTCCACGGCCGACGAGTACGCGACGCTCGAATGCGTCAGCAACACCATAACCCCGCCCGGCGGGCTCATCAGCAACGCCAAATGGACCGGTGTCCCGCTCGCCGCAGTCCTAAACCAAGCTGGCCTACAGGGCAATGCGAATTACGTTGTATTCAGGTGCGCCGACGGTTACACGGTTGGAATCCCTATCGGCCGCGCCTTAGAATCGGGGGCCCTGCTAGCGTACAAGATGAATGATGCCATGCTCCCCACCGAGCATGGGTTCCCATTGCGTGCCATTGTCCCGGGGATTTACGGGATGATGAATGCGAAGTGGATAACGGCGATTGAAGTTTCGGATCAAGTGTACTTAGGGTACTGGCAGGAGAGGGGCTGGTCGAACGATGCCCGCATCAAGACGACATCTATCATCTATTACCCGACGCCCAACGCGCAGGTACATGGCCCGACACCAATCGCTGGCGTAGCCTTTGCCGGGGACCGCGGCATAAGCAAGGTTGAGGTTAGCGTTGATGGGGGAAACAGCTGGAGTGAGGCGAAGCTGAGGCCGCCGCGCTCACCCTATAGCTGGGTCCTGTGGGCTTACGAGTGGACGCCAACAGGCACCGGCAGCGCTAACATCCTCGTGAGGGCGACCGATGGAAAAGGCCAACTTCAAGACCCCGCAGCCGTCCAACCCTTCCCCAACGGCGCCTCAGGATACTCCACCTCCCAGGTCACGGTCGCGTAATCGCCCTGAGCGAAAACTCGCCTTCCGCCCTGGCTAAGGTTTCATTTCGCTTTCGAGAATTTCAAGGAAGCAGAGTTAATGCAGTAGCGGAGGCCGGTGGGTGCGGGGCCGTCGTCGAAGACATGGCCTAGGTGGGCGTCGCATCGGCTGCATAGGATTTCGGTGCGCTTCATGAAGAAGCTGCGATCAGTTTCGGCTTGGATGTTGTTCTCGTTGATGGGGGCGTAGAAGCTGGGCCACCCGGTTCTCGAATCAAACTTCGTCTCCGAACTGAACAGGTCGCTACCGCAGCAAACACACTGGTAGACTCCCTTCTCGTGATTATCCCAGTACGCGCCCGTGAAGGCTCGCTCGGTTCCCTTCTTGCGGGCGACGTGAAACTGTTCCGGGGTAAGTTGGCTCTTCCATTCCTCCTCACTCTTCACAACTTTCTCTACCATCTCTCAACCATCCCTCCACGCTCGCTAACGGAGGCTCATCCAGAGGAGCACTGCCAACCCAGCCGTCTGCGCAACCGTAATCACCATCACAAACATCTCCACGCCCGAAGCATAGTACATGAACATAGCAACGTACGAATAGAAGGCAACCAAGTTCTGCAAGAGAAAAACCCCAGCGAAAAACAACAACCCCGCAGTAAACGCGGCCTTGATTTTCCTAAAACTACTACCGTATACGATAATCAGACCGATGAGGAGCAGAATGTTCGCTAAGGAGAATATGGCTGCGGCCTGAAGCATCATATGTGCCATGCTCTGCCACGCCTCCTTTCCACGTTCAAGGCGTTATCTGCTTTGGCCCAATTTTCTCCCAAATCTTAACGAACTCCTCATAATTCTGCTCCAGTTCGGGCGAGAGAAAATACATGGAACCGTAACCTTGCCCAACCTCAAGAACGAGCCTGTTCCGCCTAAGAATGCTGAGGTGGTGGCGTACGGTCTTGTAATCCATCCCTAACGTCTGGGCAAGTTGATTCGCGTTTAATGGCTGAGCCTTGAGTGTGAGTATGATTCGTGCACGGTTCGCTCCGCCCCGGTTTCCCGTAATCACCCACCAAAGGATACGGCGGACGGCGCTCGACATTCTCGACTCAGCCTCAGCCCAGCCACTTACTCTAGTTCAATACATAAAACGTCAAGCGCCCAATCTTCGGGTGAAACTCTGGATAATCCCGCCCCCCGTCCAATCTTCATATGCAACCAACACGTACGGAGGGGAAAGTTGGCCTTGACCGCTCCCATCGATGTTCGCACCGCCAACGTGCGGTGCCCTAGCTGCGACACTGAATCCATGCTGACCAGCCAGACGGAGTATGAGGTGGAGCATTTTGGCTCCGTCTTGATGAGCGTCGTTACCTGCCAGAAATGCGGGTACCGGCATACTGACGTAATGACGCTGACGGAACGTGAACCCGTCGCCCTAACCGCTAAGATTAGTTCGGTTGAGGACTTGAACATGCACGTCATAAAATCTGGGACGGCGACGGTGAGTATTCCGGAGTTCGGGGCGACCATAACGCCTGGCCCGTATAGTGAGGGTTACATTTCAAACGTTGAAGGCATCCTAGACCGGATTCAAGACGCGTTGACCATGATGCTCTCAACGGCGACCGAGAAACGCCTCGCAAGGGGCGAGAAGATGCTCAAGCAATTCCGCCTAGCTAGGGAGAAGCCCCACTTCACGCTCACGCTCAAGGACCCATTAGGCAACAGCGCAATCGTCTCACCCAACCCCCAGAAAGTGAAGAAACGACGCCTCACCAAACGGGAACTTCTAACAGTGAAGTACGGCCACCCCTGATAAACGCGAACTACGTTCATTAGAGGTAGACGCTGCGAGCGGATACTAATGCAGCCGCGACAACGCTCCGAGGTTCAGCCAATGAAAAATCTCCTAGGTTTTATCGTGAACCCGGTCGCGGGAATGGGGGGCAAAGTGGGGCTGAAAGGAAGCGACGGCCCAAGTGTCCTTCAGAAGGCAATAGAGCTTGGAGCGACCCCAACATCTCCGACTAGATCGATTGAAGCGCTTCAGAGAATCCTCAGGATCAGGGATTCTTTGGAATTGGTCACGTATCCCGCCGAGATGGGAGAAGACGAAGCGAGGGCCGCCGGATTCAACCCACGTGTGATAGGTTCGATAGCCAAAGGGAAAACAAGTTCAGACGATACAAAGAGCGCAGCTCGCGAAATGCTGAGCCTGAAGGTTGACCTAATTCTTTTCGCGGGTGGCGACGGAACTGCAAGAGACCTCTGCGATGTGGTTGACCTCAGAGTCCCTGTGATAGGGATCCCCGCGGGAGTGAAGATTCATTCCGCTGTTTTCGCGGTGAACCCGAGGAGCGCCGGCGATTTGGCCGCTAACTTTCTGCTGCGCCAACCAATGCAACTCCGGGATATGGAGGTCATGGACATTGACGAAGCAGCCTTCAGGGAAAACCGGGTTTCAGCGAAGCTTTACGGATACATGAAGGTCCCCTTTGATAGGGCGCTCGTTCAGAGTGCAAAGGGGAGCAGCCCCACCACCGAAGACTCTTCGCTAATCGATATCGCAACCGACATTGTAGAGAACATGCAGCAAGATTGCCTCTACATCCTCGGGCCTGGGACAACGACGAAACCCATCATGGACAAGCTTGGGTTGAAGAAAACTCTCCTCGGCGTCGACGCAGTCCTAAACCGAAAGCTGGCTGTTTCGGACGCGAATGAAGCCAAACTCTTGGAACTGTTGGAAGAAAGAAGAAAAGCGAAGATAATTGTCACGGTCATTGGTGGGCAGGGGTTCATTTTCGGTCGGGGCAACCAGCAAATTAGCCCTCAAATCATCAGGCGCGTCGAAAAGGAGAACATAATCATCGTCGCCACACCAAACAAGCTTGCCTCCTTGAAGGGTGCACCTCTACTGGTGGATACAGGTGAGCCCGAGCTCGACGCGGAACTTAGCGGCTACACCAGAATTCTAACTGGCTACGGCCGCAGCGTAATATATAGGATATCAAACCGGTCAGAACCATAAATGCGTGACAGTTAAGAGGAGTCCGCCGCCTTCAACACTTGGTGTTCAGACTGACCGAACACAGCGCCCATCCATACATGCCCAACTCCGTTTCTGAAGTAAAGCAGGAGATGCTCAAAGAAATCGGGGTGGAGAACAGTGAGGAACTCTACGCTCAAATAATTCCCGACAGGCTAAGACTCAAACATCGAATGAACCTCCCGAAGCCCCTCGCCGCAGAAGCCGACCTAAGACGACACGTGGAACAAATCTTATCGAAAAACATCGATTGCAACAAGAATCTGAGTTTTCTTGGAGCAGGCTGCTGGAAACATTATGTCCCAGCCGTCTGCGATGAGATTGCTCGAAGAGCGGAATTTCTGACCGCCTATGGCGGCGACGAATACTCAGACTTAGGCAAGCATCAAGCATTCTTCGAGTTTCAGAGCATGATCGGCGAACTGGTGGGCATGGACGTAGTCGGCCTTCCCACATACGATTGGGGCGCCTCAGCCGGAAACGCGATTAGAATGGCGTCAAGGATAACTGGCAGAAGAGAGGTTCTCGTCTCACGCACCATAAGCCCAGACCGACTCGCAATAATACGCAACTTTTGCGGCCCGGCAGCAATGCCAAACCACATCGACGTCAAAACAATCAGCAACGATTCCAAGACCGGCATGCTCGAACTCAACGACCTCAAGGAAAAAATCTCGTCAAAGACAGCAGGCGTTTACTTCGAGAACCCGTCATACCTCGGGGTTATCGAAGCCAACGGTCACGAAATCTCGAAGATTGCCCATGAAAGCGGTGCCGAATGTATAGTTGGCGTAGACCCCATCTCCTTGGGTGTGCTTTCGCCTCCCTCGGATTATGGCGCAGACATTGTCTGCGGTGAGATTCAACCCCTCGGCAAACACATGTTCTGTGGCGGTAGCCTTGCAGGTTTTCTCGCCTGCCCCGACGAAAAGAAGTTCGTTGGCGAACATCCCTCACACCTAGTCACCATTACTGAAACCGTACGAGGCGAATGCGCATTCGCCTATTGCATGACCGAGAGAACCTCGTACATTGGCAGAGATAAAGCGAAAGACTGGGTTGGAACGGCCGCCGGGCTGTGGACGATAGTTAGCGCAGTCTACCTGGCGCTCATGGGTCCCGCGGGTATGAAGGAACTCGGAGAGACGATATTGCAGAAATCGCATTACGCGGCCCGAAAGTTGGCTGAAGTAAAGGGCGTCAAGATCCCATTTCAAACCTTCTTCAAGGAATTCGTGGTAACATTCGACGGGAAAACGCGCGTTTCTGAAGTAAACAGGCAATTGTTGAAACGAGGAATCTTCGGAGGAAAAGACATCTCCCGGGAATTTCCAGAACTCGGAAACAGCAGCTTGTACTGCGTCACTGAGACCCATACAAAAGACGACATACTGAGACTTGTCGACGCGCTGAAGGAGGTATCAAAATGAAAGCCCAGGAATCCCCGAGAAGATACCACGCACCAGTATGGAGCGAACCCATCATAATGACGATGGGACGCAAAGGGGAGAGGGGGATCCGCATCCCAGAAGTTGAAGAAGAGGTTAGGGCCGCGGTCGGCGACGCCATAGCGTTTGTTCCAACCACCATGCGAAGGAAACAGCCGCCTAGCCTACCTGAACTCTCCCAGCCCCACGTTCTGAGACACTACCTGCGCCTTTCCCAGCAGACGCTTGGAATGGATTTCAACATCGACTTAGGAGAAGGAACGTGCACAATGAAATACAGCCCCAAGGTCAACGAAGACTTTGTGAAAGAACTTGCCGAAATCCATCCGCTTCAGGATGAAGAAACGATTCAGGGCGTTTTGAAGATCGTTTACGATTTTGGCCATGTCTTCCTGAGAGAAATCTCCGGGTTGGATGAGTTTGTCTTCCATGCTGGAGGCGGCAACGAAGCTGCCTATACCAACGCATGCATAATTAGAAAATTCCACGAGTTGAATGGTGAACTTGGGCAGCGGGATGAAATAATCACCACGATATTCTCTCACCCTAGCAGCGCTGCGACTGCAGCAACAGCGGGATTCAAGGTCATAACACTCTATCCCGATGAGGAGACCGGGTTCCCGAGTACGGAGTCGCTGAAGGCTGCGGTATCCAAGCACACGGCTGGGCTGATGACCACAAACCCTGAGGACACCGGGATCTTCAACCCCGAGATTGACGAGTGGACCAAGATAGTGCACGAGGCAGGCGGCCTCTGCGCGTACGACCAGGCAAACGCAAACGGCCTGTTGGGCGTCTCAAGGGCTAAAGAGTCCGGGTTCGACATGTGCTTCTTCAACCTTCACAAAACATTCTCATCCCCTCACGGGTCTTACGGGCCCGCATGCGGAGCCGTCGGTGTCAAACAGGAATTAGTAAAATTCCTTCCAGTTCCTGTGGTAACCTTCGATGGGGATAGGTACCACCTTGATTATGATAGGCCCCACAGCATCGGCAAAGTCCGCGACTTCTACGGCAATGTCCAGATTGTATTGAGAGCTTACGCTTGGGCAATGAGCATGGGGACAGACGGATTAAGGGAAGTAGCAGAAATCTCCATGATAAATAACAACTACCTTGAGAAAAAACTACTCACAATTCCAGGCGTAACCAAACCATACAAAACGAATAAGCGCCTCGACCAAATCAGGTACAGCCTAGAAAAGCTACGCGAAGAAACGGGAGTTGGAGCCCAAGACGTCATACGTAGGGTCGTAGACTATGGCGTCCAATCCTATTGGCTTAGCCACCATCCCTGGGTCGTGCCTGAACCCTTCACTCCGGAAGCCTGCGAGACATATTCGAAGGCGGACATTGACTATTGGGTTGCAGTATTAGCCGAAATCTCCAAGGAAGCGTACTCAAATCCAGAACTAGTGAAGACCGCCCCTCACAATTCCTCGATCGCTAGAATACCGGACGCCAACCTAGAAGACCCTGCGAAGTTAGCCATGACCTGGCGAGCCTACCTGAGGAAAAGAACGCTAACGAAATGAAAAACGATCACCAGCGTTGGCGCATTCTCAAGAAACGTCTTCACACACCTCTCCAAGCTTTAGGTCGCATCCATTGTCATGTGATCGACGGCTCCACGAAGGAACGCGCGAATCATCGTCTAAGATTTGAAGGGACCGGACAAAGCGCTAATAGACACATTCGGGGAAGAAGCCGTATCGCCCAGAAGTTGGCGTAGCGTTGAAGCGTTGAGTCAAGAGCGAAGCTGTCCTTGCGGCAGGAAAGAATCGGGTGGGCCAACGGAATATCCTTCGATACTGGACCCTCACGTTTGATCTTCGACCCTACGAGCGGCAGGCCGTTAGGCGACGGTTGGGACGTTTTCGTAACCCACGCGCACTCTGACCACACGTACGGCTTCACCACACCCGCCAAGAAGCATTCTACGCCTGAGACGCTTCGAATTTTCGAATCACTTCAAAACCGCCAAGTTAAGAACGCCCATACCTTGAAAATTGGCGACTCAATTCGCTTCGATGGTGTTGAAGTCAGAGCCCTTGACGCCGGCCATATGTTAGGTTCCTGCCAATTCGAAGTCATCACTCCTGAGTTCACGGCCGTTTACACTGGAGATATTAATTGTGTGGATACGTTGACAACGCGCGCGGCTGAGATTAAGTCATGCGATTACTTAGTTATCGAAGCAACATATGGGCATCCGTCGTACGTTTTTCCGAAACGGAGCACAATATACGCTGACATCATTAGATGGACCACGACTGAACTCAAGGAAGGAAAAATTCCAACATTCCAAGTCTACTCTTCCGGAAAACCACAAGACCTAGTTCGCTTGTTCAACGTGTACACGAAAGTTCCCGTCGTCTGCAGTCCCGGCATAGCCCGCGCCAACAGTGCCCATGACCAGAACGGCCTCCCACTCGATTACTTAGACTCCTCCACTGCGGACGGGAAGCACGCGTTGAAAGCGGGCGGCTGCATTTTCGTGACCACCAGCTCGGAGCGAATGCCGCATAACGCTTCGCGCGCCGTAGCCACTGGTTGGGCGTTGCGGATGGCCTTCCGCCGATACGCCGCCTTCCCATTGAGCAGCCATGCGGACTACGAGCAGTTGATGCAGTTTGTGAGCAGCGTAAACCCGAAGAAAGTGTACGTTTTCACCGGTTATACGGACGTGCTGCCGACAATGATAGAACGTAAGCTGGGCATTAGGGCGAGTGCGCTTCCCGTCGTAGCCCAGACGAAACTCTTGGACTTCAGAGAAGTCGCTACTTGAACGTCAAGTACATGAAGAGGCTTACCGCGACGAGGCCTATGGAGAACATTACCACAACTTCCGGCGGAACCTTGACCCCCGGCGTATCCTCCTCGAAGAACCGGAGCAAACCTGCACTTGCCGCAGGCATAGGCGCCTCACGCTTACGCCGCTTCTCACGCGCACTAGACAAAGTAATAGCCTTCCTGTATGCCGTGACCGCCTGCACGGGCAATTAAACTTTCATTCGCAAGCCCACGCGAACCCAAGCCAATGATACGATTCAAATTCAGTTCCTCGCACCACCAGACTCACACACCAGAAACGGAGCCGGACTCCACGAATAAAACGTAGAATCTAGGGGTTGTCGAGTCTTTCCGCTCCTTTCGCCGTTATTTCACTGTTTGGTCAAGGATTCCCTGTTTTGTCACTCCGATTTTAGTGAAAGATTGGATGTGCGCGGAAAGTCAGCCAGAGCCTTGTCAATCTCACTGTCAAAACCACGGAACACACAGGCATAAAGTGAATTTTCCAAGCACAAATGCAAGCTCATTGCAGGCCATTTCCACGATTTGGACAGTTAATCAGAGAGATACCGGAAATGACATGTCAAAAAGGAAGAAATGTCACGGAAAAATGAGAAAAGGAAAATGATATTGTGACATGCATTGTCAACGGAAATTTCCTCCGTCATTGCATCATTTTCCATTTCCCAAGGCAAGAAACGCAAATTGACACCGGAAACAGAGAAAATCGGGATGGAAAACTTGAGGAAATGTCAAAGTGAGAAATGGACAGGGAAAAAACGTGACTACGTTAGGAAAGCTCGGCTATCTGGCCAAGTTCACAATAACAAAATGGACCGCATGAACGGTGAACTTAGAGACAGAGAACGCGTCATGCGAACTTTAGAGAAAGCTGACACACCAATTAACAGGTTACCAGATTTACCATAACTATATTCGACCGCACATGGGCTTAGAGGGTAGGACACCTGCTGAGAAAGCGGGAATCAACGTCGAAGGTAATGATAAGTGGCTAACGATAATTCAGAACGAAGTCGAAATAAGAAGGAACGACGAAGCCATGATTCATGTTTGACGCAACGGGGTTTCTCTTCCAAATCCCCGCGGTTTTTCTGACTTGGCACCAAACGGTTCTCGACAATCTGACAGGCCAATCGCAGCTTGAGAGTCGGTGATTGACTATGGATACTAGCTTCCGCAGCTTTCTATGGCGGTGGCTTGGTCTAACTATCGTTGGGTTCATCGCAGTATGGAGTTGGTGCACAGGAAACAACCCAATAACTGCATGGCGTTTCACTTTCCAACACATATACACCATCAATATTGTCCCAATCATGAAGTACCCACAACTGTCAATCTTGATTTTGATCTTCCCTACATTGGTGCTCTATGTTTTCTTCGCATCTATCATAAGAGTAAACAAACGGTCCGACGATTTCATGTTGAACGTAGCACTCCAAGAGGCTCAAGGTCTATGGTTAGGGGTTAGTCTAGGGTTCATCCTCTTTTTCATTAGCACCGCTACATCAAGCGATCCAACTGTCAATCAAGCTCAAGTTACATCGGCATTTGCATCGTTCATCCTTACATGGCTTCTCTACGCTTCAAAACGTAGAAACATCCTTCGATTGCGCAATGCCAGAACCCGTTTTATCAACCGAAAAGTAACAACCCCAAGAAACTAGCCGACCAAACAAAGACGTTACGTTGCCTGCAACCAAACGAATTCTTGCAGCTATTCAGACCAAACAAGTTCTTGACAGAACCCCAAACGAGGTAACGGTACCTCTTGGAATAGTATGAGGCTGTCACGAAATTGAAGTTTTATCCTTAGCTGCTAATGACACGAAGTTATGAACATAACTTCATGGATTTGTGAACACAAAAGCAATTCATTTACGTCTGGGGCATAGGAATTCTTTGGGGCTCCCCATTCTTACCTGACAAAACTTGACAGAAATGCATGCTTCAATAGGTTCTCGATTTTTGGTTGACGACGTGAGACGTGCGGTGCCTATGCCTGAAGCTTATCCAACGATACTTTGATCTCTTGGGTATAGTCTTTCTTTTTGAAAGTTAGGTATCCTTCTGCCACGGGTCTCTTGAGACCAAGTTCAGCAGTTGCTTCGACGGCCATTCGCGCAGGAAATAGACCGCTGAAGCGTTCCTCTCTTCTTATTTCTCCAACCCTGTAAGGGCTATCGACCGCCAGGAAATTGCCAAACGCGTCCCCTGTAGTTAGCTTATAGATTGTCTGAAGGATATCGTCAGCGGAAACCTTGGAACCCTGGTTAATGGTTCTCATCCTACGCCAGGCTAGCAAGATTTCTTGCCGGTCTTTTCCTCTTCCGGCCGCTACCCATCTCCTAGTTGCTTCGAGACGCTGTTTGAACTCCTTGGGAATCGTGGTAGAGAAGCAACGCTCGATTCCTACCTTCACTCCAACATCAACTTCTTCTATGTTGAGTTCTTGCCATATCTTTTCCAAGAGTGCGACATTACGCAACATACAATCCAACCAATATCGATCAATTTCGTCAGTCTGATCTCGATTGATAGCAGGCTGAACTCTTACCAGTTGATTCAAAGTTTCGGGCGGGACAACCCCTCTAAGCATGACCAAGTAGGTCTCCGATTTCGGGAGTTTAGCTGGGTCAAGTTTCCATTTTCCATCCTCGTACCGCCAGAGGCCCCCAACACGCGCAAAAGTCTCGTCAAGCATATCCTGTACAGTGAAATTCTGGTACGCAGGCACTTCGACAGAGTGGGCTTTCCGACGAATCCCGTCAGGCACGTGTATCAATAGATTGATTTCACTTCTGCGGTTCTTGTAGTTTACCACCATGCTTTTGACTTCAGGCTTGAAGGGCTTGAGATACTCTTTGGCTTTTTCCAGCCAACCCATTATGACATTCGCGCTTTCTACTGTGGCCTTTACAGTTTCAGCGTCCATAATAGATACCGGCCACATTCATTAGCGGCTTGTCATCCCACTTTTCTATAACGATTGGTAGATCCAAAAGAGAATTTCCTTCAGTTCGCCTATCAACAATCTCAATCGGCACTTGTTCTTCATAGTTGTTACCGAGAAGATCTCGGTACTTCAATTTGAGCATCAATTTCGTAATGGGTGCTTTGATGCGAGTAAAGATTTTAGCTCTAGGGTCGACCAACCTTACGTTCGTCGCTGGATGACTTTCAAGCAAATCCACTAACAAGCTCAACAGCATATCCTCTATGCGAGAATAGAACAAGTTCATGAAGTTGTCCTTCGCACGCTGATCTAGGAGCCATCGCCTGATTTCTTCGAAAGCTTCTTTGTCAAATTCCCCAGTGGGTAACTCGCCTTTGTAGAGAATAGCTTGCACTTCGTCGGCAATCTCCCTAACATATTCTGGCTGTACTTTGTAAGTCTGTTTTCTCTTTTCCACATTTGCGTCCTGATCCACCTCGGAAATCTCAGATAGCCACAAGCGTCTTACAATCTCATGAGCCACAGAGCCACCTTCTGACACGATAGAACCACCGATGACAGCTTCCACTCGCAGTTGGATGTCCCCGAAGCCTGTGTATTTTAGATAGAGCGGTAGCGTTCTAAGCTTAGAGGCGTCCGTTAGCTCTATGCTTTTGGGAGGGTTGACAAAGGTCAAGAGTGGTCTGAAGATTCGAGCAGTCAATTCGCTTGAGAATTTGGATTGAGCGCCATCCGCAAATGAGAAGATTACTTTGCCTTCATGCGTCGCTTCATCTGGAATTCGGGTATAACGGACAACGCACCCGAAATATGTTGAGGCGTCACCACGTGAAATCTTAGACTTCTCGACGGTTGCGGAGAGACCTTCAATCTGGACCTCGTCCAAGTTTACAAATTCTGCGAAAGCAAAACCCTCCGGAATGTTGATCCTCACTGTTTGAAATTCAAACCCAGACTCCCATCGTATATGGATCGGAATATCTTCATTGGGCAAGGCCCAAGGGGCGATGTGCAACTTCACAAACTCACTAGGTTTCAGGGGGTGATCACCGACCTCCAGAGGATGCCCGATCATTTTTCACAATCTCATTTGAGTTAATACCAAGTGCACTAGTTTCCGTTAAGGACTTGGATTTAGTGATTCCTACTCAATGTTCTACACCATCGCTATTTATGCGCAGCTTTGGCGCGTCCAGATGAATCAGTTGCTTCGAAGGGCCTGTAATTTTCTCTGAACTGGTAAGGTCCGCTTCGAGACCGTAGAACGAGAGCTCTAGCTACATCTCATGTTGACGCAGGAACCTGTATCATCTCTTCTTCCTTCGCCGTTGGTACCTCCGAGAGGACTGCATGCCGCGTGCCCGCGTTAAAGCCTAGGGCGTGGTTTACCTCTAGAACTGTTCTCTTAACGGTGTTCGCCGCATCATCGAGTTTCCGGATCGGTCTCTCGAAACCACCTTGGAAGAACCTCTCATCCAAGGAGGATAGTGTCACTTGGGCCTTCGAGACATTGTCCTTTAGAGTTCTAACATCTTCCTTGATAGCATAGAAACCGTGTATTCGCAGAAAGTATGTAATGAGCTGGGGAACCGCGGAATATCCAAGTAAGATTACGTTCTTCTCTGACGCTTCAGGGATGAGTTCATTCATCTTCTCCATAACTGAATCCGGCACAGCCAACACCGCCATATCAAGAGTATCAGGCGGCCTAATGTATTTCTGGACCTCTGCCATTTTGTCTCGGACTGCTCTCTTAATCTTCTGAATGAGGATTAACCCAACGTACAGATATGAAGTTGAAAAGATAGGGTGCTACCGACTATTCTGTGTGTGCGCACCACCAGACCCACAAGGAAATGACGGTTCAAATTCGTTTCCCCTCACCACTAAGGGTACGCACAAGAGACGGATAATTGCGCAGAGCTGGACACTTCACTAGGCTAAAATTGTAAAGTGATTGATTTCTGGCAACATGTCCAGAGTGGCGGTGTCGTGGACGGGGGGCAAGGATTCCTCTCTAGCCCTGTATGAAGCAAAAATGTTAGGCAGTGTGATTGACTGTTTAATCACCTTCGCTCCGAGTCAGGAAATGTTTCTTGCTCACCCTCTCGACTTCATGGCGCTTCAGGCGCAGGCTTTGGGTCTTCCACATTACGTATTCGAAGTTGAGGACCCATTCGATGTGGGCTATGAAGACGCAATCTCCTCCCTCAAGGAAAAGCGCGGAATTAGTACACTGGTAACCGGGGATATTGGAGAAGCCGCTGGTCACGACCCGGATTGGATGGTGGATCGCTGTGCGCGTTGTGGCATTGACCTCATCAAGCCTTTGTGGCATCGAGACAGAGTGGAACTTCTGAATAAACTGCTAGCACTCAAATTCAAGATAGTTTTCTCTTGCGTTAAGAAACCCTGGTTCACAGAAGAATGGTTCGGATTGGATCTCTCCCCGAGTTCACTAGAGCAGCTAATTGAAATCAGTAGACGGACCGGGCTTGATATATGCGGAGAAAATGGAGAATATCATACGGTGGTTCTAAACGGCCCACAATTCAAGAAGACCATTCGAGTAGGTTCGTACTCAAAACACGTAGTAGATTCAGTAATGTACATTACCTTAGAAAACCTCCGACTGGAAGGCAAGGACACATGACTCATTGTGTCAAGGTCCCCTTTCGACTTCGTATGTGGGGCTGGGTCACGTGGTGCGCGCACACACTAGTAGTCACTTCGAACGCTTCCTCTTCGAGTAGTCAAAATTGATCTACGCAGACTGGATGATTCTTCTCCTCAAACTGCTCATTGTCCCGACTTTCATAGGCCTTGTCAGTCTCTCAAGCCGCAGATGGGGGCCAATCGTTGGTGGTTGGCTCATTGGGTTGCCATTAACTTCCGGTCCGGTCGCATTCTTCCTAGCCCTGGAACAAGGAGACGTTTTCGCCTCCGAAGCCTCAACAGCAATCATGATGGGGATCATCTCAGTATTCGCCTTCGCATTGGCTTACACCTGGTCAGCTACGCGCTTTTTCTGGCGACTAAGCCTGCTGGCAGGTTTATGCGCCTACTTTGCCTGCACCCTATTCCTCCAATCGACAAAACTGCCTTTGTTAATCGGCTTCGTCTCGGTCCTCGGAGTACTTCTGATAACCTTGTTGCTAATGCCGCACGTTACTTTGGAGGGAGTCTTGCTGAGAACGGGGTGGTGGGAGATTCCTACGCGTATGGTTTCCGCCACTGCTTTAGTGTTCCTGATTACGGGTGTTGCCCAGTGGGTTGGGCCACAGTTAACAGGACTCCTTACACCTTTTCCGGTGTACGCCACGATTCTTGCGGTCTTCACTCACCGATCTGAAGGGGGCGCACATGCAATCAGACTCCTGAGAGGCGTAGTCGCTGGATCCTTCACGTTCACAATCTTCTTCCTGATCATCTCAGCAACAATCACTAACTGGGGAGTGGGCTTAGCCTTCGTTTCAGCCATCCTCGTCAGCGCACTTACCCACGCATTCTCATTCCAACTTCTAAGACGAGAGAGGAGAGGTTAACCACTCTCGGGCTCCTGCTTGAACTTTCCTCTCGTTCGAGTCATAGGAAGTCTCTTCTTCCCCCATCGACCAGTAGTGATTTTGGGGGATTTGAGCGAGCGAAATTTCATTCTTTATGAATTCCAATAAGTGCAGTTTACTAGGCAGGCAGTTTCACATCTACCTGGCCTATTCTAGAATCCATGACTGCCTTGATGTCGCTTTCTTCGATAACACCGATGGCAACAACTACTTTGATAGACGTTATTGCCCCACGTGTGAGGTGCCCTCCAAACGTCATAACCTTGTCATCAATCACTGTGGAGACAGAAAAATGGGCATGGACTTCTGGGTAACCATCATGCTTTGTTGCAACCCACCCGGTAAGTGACACTAATTCCATTTGCTGATCCAGTTTTAGATAGACTCGGTGCTTTTTTTTCACCTTCAAATTGGGAGGCATAGTTTTGACGTTTCGAAAGGTCGCTTCTCTCAAAGCCCCAACAACCGACAGAATCAACCCAGTTCTGATTCTTTCCCTTCTGATCAATTCCAGGATTCCGTCTAAAAGGTCGGTGTTCATAGTCAATTTTCCGATAACAATTCGCTCTAATCGGCAAGATGCAATTCCTTCTAACGCTTGAGCATCAGACATCCGATGTCGCCTTGTTTCCATGGAGGCCCTCAGCAATTTCTCTCTTGCGTTCGGACGTAGTCGGCGTTTGTTAATGATAAGACCGAGGAAGGCTGGCCCGAGGAAACTACCGCCATGTTGATTGCCACTATTTGAAAATTAACAGGCCGCAATCCGCAACCCCTAGTTCCTTGCATTACTATTGGCACTAATTCTGATTCAGAAGTTTTCTCAAGGCTGGAAGCATGTCGGCTACCCTATATGCCGGAATGCTCGCCTAGTCGCGGTCCACTTGTACGGGTAACGTATCAATGATAGAAACTATTGGTTCTATCAAGAAATTCCTTTCACAAAGATCAAAATCTCAAGTACTCTACGCCCGCGCACGGACTGTTATGCCGAGCGGGACGACTAGGAACGCAGTGTTCTACAGACCATTTCCAGCTTATGCTGACCATGCAATTGGTTCGCACATTTACTTTGTGGACGGAAACGAAAGCATCGACTATTGCTTCAACCAATCATCGCTCATCCTTGGGCACAAGCACCCCGAGGTGATGCGTGCCATAGCAGCGCAACTCGAGCGAGGAACCGCGCTTGGCGCTCCAACCGAGCCAGAAGTAGAACTTGCAGAGAAGATACATGAGTGTTATCCCGCAGCTGAGAAAATGAGATTCGCAGGAACGGGCACGGAAGCGATCATGAACGCTCTGAGAGTGGCAAGGGCATACAAGGGCAAGAGCAAGATTGCCAAATTTGAAGGGCAATTTCACGGCACATACGATTCGGTCTACGTAAGCGTCAATCCAGCCCTCGACAAAGCAGGGCAAGGGTCTGACCTAATCGCTGTTCCGGAATGCGAGGGCATGCCTAGCAGCGTACCGAACGATGCTGTAGTGCTACCGTTTGAAGACATTGAAGCCACTGAGCAAATAATTAGAAAGAATCGGCATGAGCTCGCAGTGCTCATTGTCGAACCACTCGCAAAACCAAGAGGATACGCTCCAATGAAAGCAGGCTTCCTAAAGAGGTTGAAGGAGATAACCGAGGAGAATGACGTGCTTTTGATGTTCGACGAAGTCGTAACAGGATTCAGACTCTCCAAAGGCGGCGCGGCCAAGGTCTTCCATGTAGAACCTGACATGGCCGTTTTCGGGAAGAACATAGGCGGAGGTTTCCCCGTTGGAGCCTTTGGTGGAAGTGAGGAGACAATGCAACTGTTTGAAATTCCTGAAGGCAGAAGACCTAGAATCGGCGCTTCGGGAACTTGGAACGCGCATCCTCTAACTATGGCTGCCGGACTCGCTACATTGAGTGAACTAGACAGTGCCACCTATGAGCGGTTAGACTCAAGAGGCAACCAGTTGCGTGATGGAATGAACAAAGCGTTTGCCGACGCTGGAGTAATGAGCGCCGTGACGGGTTTCAGCTCACTATTCAATCTGTACTTCACAAGCAAAGAGATCACAGATTACAGGAGCGCGAGCCAATCAAAGGCTTACGTGAGATGGATCTTTGACCTAGAAATGCTCAACAGAGGCGCCTTCTTCACGCTTAACCAAGGATGGTTCAACATCTCAACCGTAACATCCGCGGAAGACGTACGCTTCACTATTGATCAAACCAAAGAAACCATCAAAGCCATCAGACCTCTGATCCAAGAAAAAGCCCCCGAACTCCTCGTCAGACGTTGAAATACCAGAAAGTTGGGAAATAAAGAATCGATCAGGCGGCAACGTGAAACAAATGAAGATCGCTATGTACGCGACTCCTGGAGGTGGAAAGAGCAACCTGGGTTTGAGCGGCACATTGGAATCCTGTATTGAAGACGTTTCGCGCGCTGGTTTCGACGGAATCGAATTCAGCATCCTCGAACCAGCGAAAATTGAATCTGCGAGGCTATTAGAAAACGTCAGGTGCCACAGCCTCGAAATTTCGGCTCTAGCCACCGGCCTTACACACAGTACTCTAGGATGGAGCTTTACAGACCGCGACAGAACTATTCGTGAGAAGGCTGCGATTCGAATGGAAGAATTCATCGAGCTAGCTTCTAAGCTCAACGTGAAAGTGGTGGTTGTCGGCAGAGTTCGCGGCAAGATCGAATCGACTGGCGACCCTGGAGAGCAGAAGGATTGGTTCTTCGAATGTATGCAAAAATGCGCGAAAAGCGCCGAAGAGTATGGCGTTCGTCTCGCAATTGAAACAATGAGTAAGACAATAACGAACATCTTGAACAACGTCGCTGAGACAATCGAATTCTTGGAGAAATTAGGTTCGCCGCAGGTTGGAATCCTCGCTGATACGTGGCACATGAGTACGGAGGAAGATAGCATAATAGCAGCTCTCGTTATAGCGAAGCCCTACCTGTTTCATGTGCATTTTGCAGACAATCAGAGGAGAGCTCCTGGAACTGGAAGCCTCCATTTCGGAGAAATAATCAACACCTTGAAGAATCTGGACTACGTCGATTATATCACGGTGGAGTGTCTGCCCTTGCCCACCGCAGAATTCATGCTCCACAAATCATCGAGTTACCTTAGATCACTGTTGATGTAGAATTGAATCGAACCGAGGTTTGACAATGAAAAAGAACAAAGTCAAGCAAGCTTTGGCTGAAGGTGAGACCGTCGTTGGAACTATGATAACTGAGACGAGAACTCCCGAAGTTGCGCGGTTGCTGGCAGCTTCAGGCTTCGACTTCATTTTTGTTGACATGGAGCATTCGGCCTACAGCCTTGAAAATCTCACCGAGATCGTCAGGACTGGCAAAGCTGTAGGCCTTACTTGTCTCGCCCGAATCGCAGATCCACAGTACCACCTGGTGGCCCGAACCCTCGATTGCGGAGCGCAGGGGCTTCTCATTCCACGCGTTGAAACAAGAGAGACCGTTGAGGACGTCGTGAGGTTTGCAAAGTATCCTCCTTGGGGGGAGAGAGGTTTCGGTATCCGATCCGTCGTAGGTGATTATGAGAAGGTATCCATTAGGGACCGCATAGAAGAGCAGAACGAAGACACAATGGTAATCCCACAAATCGAAAGAGTAAAGGCCATTGAGAATATTGAGGATCTTGTGTCAGTCAAGGGTGTTGATGTTGCCTTAATCGGACCTCAGGATCTATCGATATCACTTGGGATACCGGGAGAACACAAGCATCAGAAGATCATCGATGCTATCGGAAAAGTTGTTGAAGCATGTAAGAAATATGGGGTGGCATCAGGTATTCACACGCCCAATATGGAAGACTTGCTGTATTGGAGGGACAGAGGAATGACGATGCTGACCTACTCGACAGAAGCAGCATTGACGCAATCCGCTGCGTTGCAAGCGGTAGCTGAGATCAGAAAGGCGACGCGAAAATAGCTCAGATGGGATCTGCCGCTCAGGCGTCAGCGAACAAACAGACACTTCCCGATCTCAATCCAGTATCTTGCGAACTCTGATTCGAAGGTCAACAATGCAAGGCCTAGCCGAGGACAGACAACTGTCTATCGAGTCTTGAAAGCACTTCATGCCCACGTTCAGTAACGACAACGGTGTCTTCCACGTTGAAAGTGCCGAACCCATAGATGTAGTATGGTATCTCAATGTCGAGAACCATACCCGCTCGCAAGGGCCTATCGTTTTCAGGCGATATTCGTGGCGGCTCATGAGGAATGATGCCTGTTCCATGTCCGATCTGGTGTCGCCAATATTGCGGAAAAGTTTTCTTCACCGTCTCCTGACCTGTTTCAAAAACATCTGAAGCTCTCACCCCTGGCCGTATTGATTCTATCGACTTGTCCAGGGCGCAGGAGACGGTTTCGTTGATTTCGCGCTGTCGATCGCTAGGTTCTCCTATGACAGCATCTCTAGATGTGTCGCAGGCGTAGCCTTCGTAGATAGATCCAACGTCGATGTGAAGAATTTCGCCTTTCTTGATGGCATGCTTTGGGTCCGGGTAAGTCGGAACTCCTGCTGCTCCACCCATTTCGACCCAAGAACAATCCGCTCTCTCAACAGCAAGAGCAATCCTCAGCTCGTTTGCAACATCAAGTTCCGTCATCCCCTCATGCACCTTGTCATAAGTACTCAGGAGTGCTCTTTCTGTAACCCTTAACGAATTTGTAATCTGTCTGATTTCTCTCTCGCTCTTTATCATCCTCAACTCGTCGAAAATATCTGAGCCCTTTTCAAATGTGCACGCCGGCGCTTTAGCTCTGACTCTGTCGTAGAGATCAATACTCAAAGCCCTTTCGTCAAGTCCAACATGTTTCAGGCCAAACTGCGCGAGGATGCTGGCCACACCCTCTGCAGCATCTTCGAAGTCTCCTGCAGTCTTAGGAACGCCTTCGACGTAGTACTTACCGAAATAGCGAGCTTTCCTTCTCCACTCCTCGTCCACGTAGTACTCATCCGTCTTCGACACTAAGAGAACTGGCTCGTCATCGAGAGGAAAAATTACGAATGCAAAGTCTCTGATGTCCAGCGTCTGGTAGCCACTTAAGTAGTAGACGTTCTCTCGGGCGAAGGCAACTAGTGCGTCCAATCGCTGGCTGTTCAACATTTCCTTAATACGATCGGAACTTGCTATCATTCTAGCTCACTTTCCACCATCAAGCTACATCCGATTGGTATTTGTGCTATTTCGTGGTCGGAAATTTCTTCATCATCGCAAACGGTCAATTCAATTTGAGCGGGTCACACACAAAACGAACTTGACTTGTGACGAGAAAGCGGTTAACCGATCCTCTTAGGGACATCGTCTAGGTCTGGATGTGGTCTTGGCCATCAAATCCTGAAATTGGCTCTCGATATTCTGCGTTGAAGAGTACAGTATTTACCAAAGTTTTAGGGAGCGACGTCTCGGAGCCATTTTTATGGGAGCCATCATCCTCGATTGATCCACGATGCGTGAGCGAATGATGAAGCCGTTCGGTTCATGGAAATCGCCAATCACCTCGGATTTAGCAGCTTCTCCTATGGAGCTTGCGGAAATAACACTTGATGGAGTTCACCTGTACTGGAGAGAGTTGCGTCCAGAGGAAAAAGGACGCTACACCATAATGTGCAGGGAAGCTGATGGGCAGGTAACGGAAGTAGTATCGGCACCCTTCAATGCTAGAACGCTGGTGCATGAGTATGGAGGTGGCTCCTTTGTCGTCGCTGACGGGACTGTATATTTTTCAAACTTCGCTAATCAGCAAATCTACCGGAAGGAGCCCGGCCTTGTGCCGCTTCCCATTACTGCTGAAGCGGCCATGCGATATGCTGATGGAGCCATCGATCGAGAGAGAGGTCGCCTGATAAGCATTCGAGAGGATCACACCGTTGCGTCGGGCGAACCCGTCAATACTATAGTTGGCATCGACACGGAGGGCCATGAGGGGGTCGATGTGCTTGTGTCTGGGAACGACTTCTACTCGTCTCCTCGCCTTAGCCCCAATGGATCTCACCTTGCCTGGTTAACGTGGAACCATCCCAATATGCCGTGGGATGGGACTGAACTATGGGTTGGTGAGTTGAGGGCCAATGGTTCCCTTGGTCGGAGTGAACGAGTCGCAGGCGGAGTTGAAGAATCCGTTTTGCAGCCTGAGTGGTCACCCGATGGTATCCTGCACTTCGTCTCTGACCGCACTGGATGGTGGAATCTGTACCGATGGCGCGAGAAACGAATAGAGCCTATGTGTGATATGACTGCCGAATTTGGAAGACCTCATTGGACGTTCGGATTGTCTTCATTCGCGTTCGAGTCGGCACAGCGAATCGTTTGCGCTTACTCGTTGCACGGGAACTGGCAGTTGGCAGAATTGGATACTGCGAGTCGTGACCTCCGAACAGTCGGGAAGCCTTACTCTGAGATAAGTTACGTTCGTGCGGCACCTGGTCGTGCGGTGTTCGTGGCGGGTTCACAGACTAAGGAACGAGCTATTGTTCAGCTAGACTTTGCGACCGGAGAGATCAAACCTGTATACCCTCCCCAAGATTTCGTGATTGATCCTGGATTTGTTTCGACTCCGCGACCGATTGAGTTTTCAACTTCAAATGGCTTTACGGCTCACGCTTTTTTCTATGCTCCCAGAAACCGTGACTTTGACGCACCGCCCAATGAGTTACCCCCTTTGATTGTGACCGCTCACGGTGGGCCCACTAACTCAACTCAGACAACCTTGGACTTAGCTGTTCAATACTGGACGAGTAGAGGCTTCGCATTGCTCGACGTGAACTACGGTGGCAGCACGGGTTACGGACGGGCTTATCGAGAACGATTGTACGGAAAATGGGGTCTCGTGGACGTTGATGATTGTGTGAACGGTGCCTTGTACCTTGTCAGACGTGGCGAGGTTGATGGTAATAGGCTGCTAATTCGTGGGCGTAGTGCCGGAGGCTATACGACGCTATGTGCCCTCACGTTCAAGAGTGCCTTCAAGGCGGGTGCTAGCTATTACGGGATAAGTGACCTTGAAGCGTTCGACAAAACGACTCACAAGTTCGAGTCGCATTACAATAGGAAACTCATAGGCCCGTACCCCGACAAGCGCGAGCTATATTGGGAACGCTCGCCAGTCCACTTCGCAGATCGCGTCTCATGCGCTATGATACTATTGCAGGGACTCGAGGACAAGATTGTTCCACCCGACCAAGCCGAGTTGATGGTGAAAGCGCTGCGCGAGAAGCGATTACCATTTGCGTACCTCCCATTTCAAGAAGAACAACATGGTTTCCGCTGCAAAGAGAACATTAAACGAGCTCTGGAGGCGGAGCTATGCTTCTATTTAACGATATTCGGACTCAACTTGCCTGATTCAATACAATCAATCGAGATTGAGAACTTGAGGCAGCAAAGAATCTTCCCTTGAGGAATTAGGTTTCCTCAGTCTACACAGATATTGCGCGAAACAGCTTTCCTGTAATTTTCACAGGTAACAGAGAGAAAGGGGAGGGCGTTTGAGTGCTTACTCCTACGCCCTAAATCGTCCAAGTATCACGGCTAGTATCCAATAGCTCTGGATCTGCGACGAAGCAGGTGCTGATCCTGACGCGACCACGTAGATTAGCCAGTACCTCATGATCGACGTGGCGTCAATGATAACGCCTCCAACACTTGTCTTGGTAACCGCCGCCGGAGACCAGGTAAACAGTGGAATGATGGGGCAATCCTGAACGCCAAGCATCTGTATCTGTGCGTACAACTGGTCTCTGATTGCAGGGTCACTCGTGGCCCTTGCCTGATCGGTGAGGGCGTCCATCTGAGGATTCTTGTAATCTGTAGCAGACCAAGCGTTTGCGGCAGAGTTGTACATTGGATAGGTGTAGTCGTCCGGATCTACATAGTCTGGGAACCAGCCCATGTAGTATAGTTGCATGACTCTGTTCTTGTAGTTCTGTCTGAAGGTAGGCCAGTCAGTGCTCTTCAAATTCACTTGAATGACACCGCTCCCTTCCAAGGAACTCTTGATTACGGCAGCCAGGTCTGGGCTCTGTTGATAATGGCTTGATGACTCGTACCAGAACTCAACAACCAGCTTGTTGTTCTCGTTGTACCCGTACTTCGCGAGCACACTTCGAGTGTATGTGTAGTTGGCGTCTCCCAGTGCTTTGAAAGCATCGATATGCCCCTCAAGCCCTGGAGGTATTTCACTATAGAGTGGACTTACTAGGCCTCCGAATACTGTGCTGGCGATGGTCGGCCTATCTATCGACGCGGCAATTGCTCTTCTAATGTCTGGGTTGTCAAGTGGTGGCTTTTTTTCTTGGAGGTACATATTGAAAACCCAGCTCTGAGTTCCAACCCCCGACCAGACCTTTAGTTGGTCGTTGGACATCATCTGTTTGATATCTGTGGTGCGTAACTGTCTAAACGCCATGTCAACTTCTCCTGCTTGAATGGCAAGGGCCAATGCGGTTGGGTCGGAGTACATTTTGAATATGATGTGGGGTGTCCTTGGGTATCCGTTACTCAGGTTCCAGTAGTTCGGATTTACGTCTAGATCGAGTTCGCGGTCTTTCCCGGCGATTCTTACCCATTTGGTCAGGACGTATGGACCTAGATCATTCGGGCTGCTTGCACGCACATTCCCATCGACATAGTCAACTCTCTTGTCAATTGGCGCGTACTTGTAGTTCACGATATAGGAGCCCCCAGAGGTTGCCATCAGCGAAAGGAATGGGGCGAAGGGCTGGAAGAGGTGGAAAACCACTTGGTATGTTGATGTGGCGTTGACGCTTTTTATAATTGTATTGTATCCTATCGAGATTTGTGGTCCATCCGGAAGGGCGAGTACCCATACGTTTCGATCAAAGGTGTACACAACATCGGTTGCATTGAACTCTCTTCCATCATCGAATTTGACACCTTGCCTCAGGTTGAAGGTATAAGCGAGCCCGTCAGGACTGACCGACCAGCTCGTTGCAAGTGCTGGCAAAACATCACTTGGGCCACCGATTGATCCTGGCCTGACCGCAACCAGTGGACTGCCTGTATTCATTATGATTGTCCAGCCAAGATTGTCGTAAGCATCAGCCGGGTCAATAGTTGAACCAACGGAGTCTGTCGTTCCCACGATCAAGGTGTCCTTGAACGCGGGGACTGCCGTAGTTGCCTGTGTCGTTGAAGGTGACGTTGGTTGGGGCGTGCCTACAATATATGCTCCGGCCGCAATTGCCACTAGGACCACTACGATGATGATAGCCGCGTTTGCACGTGTAATTGCTTTAGATGACAAAACTTCCCGTCTCCTTGTGCCGACGTGCTGAGAGGTCCATGCCTTTAACGATTTGGTATTGAGAAAACATACTAGCACTACGATGGCTGCACGATGTCCAGAATTTCAACCCAATAATTGGACGCAGGCATTAAAGTCGGGAGGCTGCACTGAAGCCTAATGACATTTTTCCGGACTGTTCTTCAAGTATGAAGCGTTAGGTTCCAGCGACGGCTATTCCGCGTCGAACAGGTGGCAGGCGACGCGATGTGTCCTATTTATTTCGATCATTCCGGGGTCTTTTGTCGCACAGGGATCAAAGGCCTTCGGACAGCGCGGATGGAATCGGCATCCTGAGGGTGGATTGATGGGGCTCGGAATCTCTCCTCGTGGGATCATGCGCTGACGCTTATGTTGAGGATCGGGCACCGGTATCGCGGACATGAGAGCGACCGCATACGGGTGCTTGGGAGAATTGAACACTTCATCTCGTAGACCGACCTCAACTATTCTGCCAAGGTACATTATCGCTATGCGATCGCAGAAGTAATTTGCAGTGGCAAGATCGTGCGTAATGAAAACGTACGTGAGCCCCAAGTCTTTCTTGAGTGACGAGAGAAGATCAAGGATCTGTGCTCGAACAGACACGTCGACCATCGCGACGGGTTCGTCCGCTACGATTAGGTGCGGTTCCAGTATCATAGTCCTCCCTATCACTGCCCTCTGACGTTGACCGCCGCTCAACTGATGCGGATACTTGTCATAGAATAGTTCCGGGGGAGTCAGGCCGACCCGTCCTAAAATCTGCAGAACTGTTTCTTTTCTGGCGTTGCTTGGGCCAATTTGGTGAATGTCCAGTGCGTCCTTGATCGCTTCCCCCACAGTCATACGTGGACTGAGCGCAGCCGTGGGATCTTGAAAGATCATCTGTGCTTGTCGTCGAAAATCTCGCAATTCGTTCGGGTGCGCCTTAACGATGTCCTTGCCATCAATGATTATTTTTCCAGACGTCGCCTCTATTAATCTGAGCAGCAACCGACCTGTCGTAGTCTTACCACTACCGCTCTCACCGACTAATCCGAATGTCTCCCCTTTTTCAATACTGAACTCAACGTCGTCGACCGCTCGAACAAATTCGTGCTTTCTCGATAGTGCGTTCTCAAGGAAGCCCCTCTGCACGGGGAAGTACTTGCGTAGCCCAGTGACTTCCACGAAAGGCAAGATAGATCAAGCTCCTAGGCGTACAGATGGCATGCGACAAGGCGACGTTTACATTCGACCGGCAGAGGGTCAGACATCCGACAGGTCTCGAAGACTCTTGGACATCGAGGGTGAAACTTGCATCCAGTGGGCAGCGTAATGAGATCTGGCGGTGATCCGGGTATTGGGCGCATGGATCTCTCGGGATGGAGAATGTTCGGCGCTGACTCTAGGAGACCCTTCGTATATGGGTGGAGTGGGTCGGCAAATATGTCGTTTGTTGGGCCCATCTCAATGATCCGTCCGGCATACATTACGGCTATCCTGTCAGCCATTTCTGCAACAATGCCTATGTTATGAGTGACCAGTATGAGAGTCAATCCATACGCGTCTTTCAATTTCTTCATGAGCTCCAGTATCTGCGCTTCGACGATTACATCGAGAGCGGTTGTCGGCTCGTCGGCGATCACCAGCTTCGGATTCAAAGCCAGCGCCAATCCTATCATGACCCTTTGTCTCATTCCTCCGCTGAACTGATGAGGATAGTCGCTCAAACGTTCGCGCGCAATGCCTAGGTCGTCCAGCAGTTGACCTGCTCTTGAGATTGAATCCTCATGGTTTGTAGAGCTATGTACGCGAAATAGTTCGGTGAAATGATCGCGGATCTTCAGCAAGGGATTCAATGAGGTCAACGGGTCTTGAAAGATCATGGAGATTTCGGCACCGCGAATGCGACGCATATTATCCTCATTTTGCTTTAGGATGTCAGTATGGTCAAACATAATCTTGCCTGCAACAACTCTCCCTGGTGAAGGTACAAGGTTAAGAATTGCGAAACCGAGCGTTGACTTTCCGCTTCCGGATTCTCCAACAATTCCGAGAGTTGATCCCTTATCTAGGAATAGACTTACGTCAGTAACCGCCTTAACTTGTCCTCGCTTGCTTGCATATTCGACACTGAGCTCCCGCACTGTAAGTAAAGGCTCAACCATCTTGCTCACGCTATTTCTCTGAGCTTCGGATTCAGCAACTCACTCAAACCTTCACCCATAATAGTGAAGCCCCACACGGTCACAACTATCATGAGTCCTGGGAATCCTATAACCCACCAAGCCCCGCTAAACAGGAGTTGTCGGCCGTATGTGAGATCCCACCCCCAATCCGCTGTTGATACTGGCACGCCAAGTCCCAGGAAGGTCAGACCTGCTGCAGTCAGGATGGCATCTGCAAAGTTCAGGGTGATAACGACAACTACAGAGGGAAGCAAGTTGGGAAGTATATATCGCGTTAGGATCCTTCGAGACTTGGCCCCAAGTGCCCTTGCTGCTTCCACGTAGGTTAGTTCCTTCACTGTTAGGACTTGGCTTCTCACGACCCTGAAATACGAGGGAATATAAACGACTGCGATCGCGAGTGCCATGTTGATCACCCCTGGGCCAAGCATAGCAGAAATTGCGATGGCAAGCACCAATCCCGGAAAGGCGTAAATGCTATCCATTACCAAGCTGGAAATCTTATCCACAAATCCACCGGCATAGGCACCCACTAACCCGATTGTGACACCTATTATTGAGCAGATGACCACCGACAGAATGGCGACTTGAAGCATCACCCATCCGCCCCATAATACTCGACTCAACATGTCTTCCCCCAAGTGATTAGTTCCAAGGGGGAACCTGCTGTTCGGTGGTTGCAGTAGTGGCCCTACGTTGATAGCGCTGGGATTAAATGGAGAAATGTACGGTGACAAAATTGTCATCATGACCACAGCCAGGACTGTGATAGCTCCGATCACCACCATCCATGCACTAGCCCCACCTGTGGCAAGAAACTCTAACCTCGGCTTGCGCAAGGTTAGCACGTTTCTAGCTCGTTGCTCAGGCTTTTTCAAGGCAGCTTAAAGCCTCACTCGAGGGTCGAGATACGCGTAGAGCAAGTCGACGACCAAACTCACGAGCGTCACAAGCAAGCCGAAGAAGACTACCGCACCTTGAATGGCAGTGTAATCTCTGAAACCGATGCGCCCCACAAGATAACTCCCCAAACCAGGCCATGAGAAGGTTGTCTCGGTCAAAACCGCTCCAGCGAGTAATGCTGCAAACTGCAGCCCTATCATCGTTAGGATTGGCAGGAATGCATTTTTCAGAGCGTAGGTGTACGTTATAACACGATTAGGAAGACCGCGAGCCTTGGCCGCTGTAACGAAATCCATTCTCAGGGTCTCAAGCATGTTGCTTCTCGTCATTCGAATGAAGGTCCCGCATATTACCAAGCCAAGACTAATGGTGGGCAAGAACAGGTAACGAAGCGCAGTGACGAATTTCACTAGGTTCCCTTCCAGTAACGTGTCAACCGTAAAGAGTCCAGTCGCGATGTGGAAGCTGCCGATAGTGAGGCCCACCGGCTCCATCCCAATAGCTATACGGCCGCCCGTTGGGAAGAGGTGAAGACCTACTGCTAGCGTGAGCTGCAAGACCATACCCAAGAAGAACACTGGGAGGGAGTAAGTAATGGTTCCAAACGTCCGTATGCCGTGGTCTTGGGCGGAATGGAATCTTCGTGACGATTGCACGCCCAATAATATGCCTAACACGACTGCAAAAGCCGTCGAGTATATTGCTAGTTCCAATGTGGCTGGAAAAGCGGACATAACCTGTTGCGACACCGGAGAGTAATCTATCATGGACTTTCCCATGTCTCCGTGAAGCAGTCCCCAGACATAGTCAATGTACTGGTTGATCAGAGGCTTGTCAGTTCCAAGTTCATGCCTCATCGCGTCCATGGCCGCAGGACTCGCAGCCTTTTCAAAATGCAGAAGGACAGGATCGCCGGGTATCACTCTTAGAATGACGAATACGAGCGTTAGAAGCAACAAAACCATTGGTATCGTCAATAGCACGCGTGCCACAACGTAGCTGCGGAGAGTCAACAAACCCCCTTGTTGGGGTTGAGGCATATGGGATTTATCTTTGCTGTACGATTATTGAACGAGGCAGTCGAGCTTGTCGAGAGCTATGCGGACGTAGCTCTTGAGGGATGTGAGGAGTTAGTGAACAGATTTCGCGGACTCTTAGTCCCGAATCATGCACTGCGCTGTACGGCACTTTTGTCTTTCAAACAACTTCAAATCGTGATCATGTGTGCCACCTGTAGGTTACGCATATGATGTCTCTTGGAATAGCTCAACTTGCAGACCTTCTTGAAAAAGGCGACATATCGCCAGTCGAGGCTGTTGAGTATTGCATTGATAGAATAGGCAAAATCAACACGAAGTTGAATGCGTTCGTGACAATCTCTGCCGAAGCCGCTCGGCGTGCAGCGAAAATAGCTGAAGATGAAATCCGAGCAGGCAAGTATAGGGGGCCGCTTCACGGTATCCCGATAGGTGTGAAGGACATTGTAGATACTTCGGGAGTCAGAACGACGTATGGCTCGGCGATTTTCCGAAACAATGTTCCGCAGAGAGACGCCACTATTGTGTCGCGCCTGAATCAAGCCGGTGCGATAATTCTCGGCAAGACAAATACGGCTGAATTCGCGCTGGGCGTTACAACCAATAACTTGCATTATGGAACGACTAGAAATCCTTGGGCACTGGATCGGATACCGGGAGGTTCCAGCGGCGGGTCGGCGGCGGCTGTTGCCGCCTCCTTGTGTGCCGCCGCTGTGGGAACCGACACAGGCGGCTCTATCAGGATCCCTTCGGCTTTCTGTGGTGTCGTAGGTCTGAAACCAACATATGGCAGAGTAAGCACTGCAGGTGTTTTTCCACTCGCTATCGGAATGGATCATGTTGGACCCATAACGTCATCTGTTACCGACAGCGCGATCATGCTGCAAACATTAGCGGGATTTGATGAGGCTGACCCAAGAAGTCTTATGACTCCGGCCCCCATTTTCTCACAAGAAATCGGCGACTCGATCGAGGGAACTAGCATTGCGACATCTCCAGATTTGATTCCGGAATTTATGGATTCTCAAGTTGAAGCAGCTTACAAAGACGCTGTTTCAAGAATTGAGCATTTGGGAGGAGAGATCGTTGAAAGGAGCTTTGAGACAGCTGGTCTGATTGAACCTACCGCGACGAAACTTCTCTTGGCTGAAGCTGCTGCCCAACACTCAGAGCTACTGAAAGAACACTCCGACAAATACGGTGCCAATGTAATCAATCGTTTCAGAACAGGCCAGAAAATCACAGGACCGGAGTACATCGCGGCTTTGAGAGGTCGTGAAGTTATACGCCGAGAGGTCGAGATTCTCTTCCAAAGTGCAGACTTTCTGGTCACGCCTTCAGTACAGATCTCTGCGCCCAGAATTGGTGAAGAAGAGGTCACAGTGGGTTCAAAGCGGATGGACATCAGGTCTTGTTGCGTACGATTTACGCTGCTAGGGAATATCACGGGAATACCGGCGATAACTCTTCCATATGGCTATTCAGTTGAAGGGTTACCGCTCAGCGTCCAACTGATGGCGCCAAGACTATGCGAAGCTAAACTTCTCAAATTGGCCTTTGCTCTTGAGAAAGCCACCCCCGAGCTTCGTAACCGAAGACCATCCCTGTGAGCCTTGCAGCCGAACGGAGTATACGAAATTGGATCACCAAGCCCAAAGCATCTACACGGTAAACCCTGACCGGTCAGCACATCCCCCACGTTCCAACCACCAATAGCGTTACTGAACTGAACATTCACAGAGAAAGTACCGCTGCAATAGACTGGAGCTTTAGGAGAACCGAAACGTTTCATATCCTCTAGAACATGGGGGCTGTACGGCAAGCTGTAGCTCCGGTGTACTGGATAAGGACATCACCACAGACCCGCACGTGTGAACGCCATTGGCGTCACGGTTATCGTGAATGCAGACAGGTACTTCATGAGAAGTTAAGATAGACTGGATTGTTTTCACGTCAATGCTCTTGGATCGGTCACTAAGCTCCCTTTCAAGAAAACTGAACCTTGCTTTGCTGCGGGTTAATGGTTCCTTCTCTTCGACCACTTGTGCGGCGGAGGCACGTTGATCGTCATTTGCGAGCGCGTGGTTTGTGTGATAAAGCCTATGGGCCCCCTTGTAAGGCTCGAATTCGCAGACCTTGTTGCCTGAACATTCAAAATCAACAACTCTCTCCGCGTCCGCGATCATGTAGTTCTGGCCAGAAGCATGTTTAATCTTCATAATGAAGTTCATGGCCTCATCCAGCGTTGAACACTCCAAAAGCCGACGAACTATGAAAGCTACTGGTAAGCCGCCCTTAACATGGTTCAGATCGAGTACAGTATTGACGCATATACCGATTGGCTGACTGTTCAAACCACAAAGCCCCATGATTCCTGCAACTGCAAAAACATAAGATTCTACCGACGATTTCCAATCCTTAATGTGCAGGAGAACTTGATACCCATCATACAGGTTAGGCAAATCCATATTCTGGCTTAACAGGGTGGGAGCCCCGTCTTCTTTGAAGCATCCAAGCACGCTGCAATGACTATGGATGAGTGATTCTAAGCCGAGACCCCTCTCAAATATCCGATACCACCATTCTTCATCTGGACACTGATACGCAAAAATACTGTTAAAATCTACACCAGCGCCTTCGCCTATGCCATTCACTTCATCCAACAGATGCGGAGTCCAGGTTCTTACTGCGGCGACTAGATCAGCTTCCGCGAGGAAGCGTTCGATATAGTGATCCGGGTCCGTTCCCACAGCTTTTCGCAAGTTTGCTTTCCACGCCTCGATGGCCTGCAAGATCATTGGTTTGAGAGTCTCACCGTAAACCTGACCCCGTTCCCGTGGGGATCCTTCCAGATTCAAAACCTTGACGCGCGATATCGACTTCAATCGAGCATCTCACGATTTCACGCGCAGGACGACTTTACAGCCATATAAGCAAATCTGACGAATATTGTAGGTCAATAATTGATTCCAAAAAGTTCTCAACAAGCTATAATTTCTGAACTCGAAGAGAGCTTGAGAGTGTAGCTGAACGAATCCCAAGTGGTTCGACTACGCAAGTACGCAGGGACCTTTCAAAGCGAGACGGCACGATGATAGTTGCCGGACTTGCTGAAAAACCATCGCTGCCCTGAAATTGAAGTCTCAGATTGTTCTAATTCCCACTCAGTTCATCAGTCGACTATATTTCTTAATGACCTGTCTTAGACGGTCGTGCGGTATTGCCATCACCGTGCGGCCATCAATTCCTGTCATTGTCTCTGCTGCAACGAGCGCATTAATCACGCTTTCCTCCACTGCCTGAATGCATGCCTCGAACATGGGATTTAGTCGTTCATTAGGAAGCATGGTGACATCAGTACTTTCCAGCGATTTCGCGCATCTAGGGTTTGCAGTGGAGAAGGCGATGAATAGGTCTCCCGAGGTATTTCTTGAGATGCTGCCATTCCTTGCGATTCCCATTGAAGCGCGCCTAGCCAATCGTTTCAATTGGTGTGGCAGCAACGGCGCGTCAGTCGCGATGACAATTATTATCGATCCGCTGTTCTCTACATGAATGGTGTTCTCAGGAATCTCAAGACCCACGGGAACCCCTGCAATTCGCAGCTGACCTCTAACACCGTAATTGCACTGTGCCAAGACGCCCACAATGAAGCCGCCAGCCCTATCGTCCAACTTCCTCGACGCTGTCCCAATGCCACCCTTGAACTCATAGCAGACCATGCCCGTCCCCCCTCCAACATTTCCCTCTGCCACGGGTCCAGACATGGCTCCGTCCAGAGCTTCAAACACGTGATTTTCCTTTACGTGAAATCCGTTGATATCGTTCAGGTAACCGTCATAGGTTTCGGCGACGACCGGTAGAAAGAAGGGGTTCACTCCTTTTTGAAAGTGTTTCAGTTGCCATGCGACAACCGCGTCTCGTACAGTTCCGACACTGTGAGTATTCGTAATCACAACCGGTCCCTCCAAGAAACCTGATTCTTCAATCCAAGTGGTTCCGGTCATCTCCCCACAACCATTCAAAGAGAACCAACCTGCAAAAGTCGGGTCGTCTGATTCCTTGCCTCGCGGCAATACTACCGTAACACCGGTCCTCACAGGACCTCCACCCATCTTGAGCGGTCCATCGCCCGAGATGAGAGTGGTATGGCCCACTTCCACACCGACCACATCGGTGATCGCATTCAGCAAACCCGTTGTTCCTTCAAAAGGGATCCCAAGGTCGCGCGCACGCGCCTTCTCCAAATATCCAGCTTCACCCAATTCCGAAACCTGACATCTACCTACACAGGTCACACGTAAAAACGAACACTTCGAAAGGCCGTTGAAAGAAACTATTTTTCTGTGAAACGATACTTCCTCAGCGGCGCTAGATTAGTTGAAGTTGAGTGGAGAACAGGCAGTAGCGCATGCAATCCGAGAATGTGGCGTCAACTACTTCTTCTACGTAGAAGGTGCGATGGCTGAGCTCTTCCCGACGATCACATATTAGTAATCCTGATTGATTCCCGAGCTAGTCCAATGCTTTCAACACCTGTCACACGTAGTGATCTGGTTTTGTTCCTAAGTGATGCACCGGAGAAGTATAGTTAGTGAGCGGGCGCGTGTCGATGAGATGAACGCTAAGAGTTGGACCTCTTAGTTTCTAGTTCATGGCTTGTCATTAGGGCAGATGTGGTGTGATTTCCCTCTACCTGAGGTCTTTGATCACTTCATCTGCTGCGGCCAATGTCTTTTCCACGTCTTCGTTGGTATGAACGGCTGAGGTGTAGCAGGCGTGTCTAGGTAGAACGAAGCACCCTTTGGAGCACATTCCATAATAGTATGCGAGAAGTCTATCCATGTCGGATTTCATCACATCACGATGACACCTGACTTTATCTTTTGTGAACAATATGTGGAAGGTTGAGGCTACTCCGAAAGTTTGAGCCTCCACACGTCTGTCCTTGATGATCTCTTGTAATCCTTTTCTGAGTCTTTCGGCAGCGCCATTCGCTCTCTCATATGCGTCTGTTGTTTCAAGTATCTCGATGGTTTTAAGGCCTGCAACCATGGCTGCAGGGTGGCCGTTGAATGTTCCACTGTGGAAGATTCGACGCTCAACCGGCTCGGTTGGTGATACCAATTTCATTATTTCTTCAGAACCCGCAATGACGCCCATTGCAAATCCTCCTGAGATCACTTTTCCCATTGCGACTAGATCAGCCTTAACATTGTAGTATCCTTGCGCTCCCGTCAGACCGACCCGCATACCGGTTATGACTTCGTCGAAAATTAGCGTGATTCCATAACGCGCCGTTAGTTCTCGCAGAACCTTCATGAACTCAGGCTCAGTTGCCAAGAAAGCTTTCGAGATAGGTTCAATTATTATTCCAGCCAAGTCGTCCTTGTGTAGTTTCAGCTGCTTCTCAAGGATGTCGACGTCATTGAACTGCAAGATTACTGTGTCTTCAATTGCGCCAGGAGTCAGCCCTGCTGACTGAATTACCCGATTTGGCGATTCTCTGGCCCCTACGCTGTCGAGGGATGGGTTAAAGCTGATGGCTGCGAAGTCGTTCCACCCGTGGTAGTGGCCTTCAAATCGTCCAATCTTCGTTCTCTTCGTGTATGCGCGGGCAAGCCTTGCCGCCATCATAGTTGCCTCGTTGCCGGAATTAGTGAATCGCACCATGTCAGCGCTAGGAATCACACGGCACAGTTTCTCCGCCAGTTTCAGCTCCATTTCAGTAGGCGTTCCAAAGTGCCATGTGCCATGTTCCTCGAAGAGCGAATATACAGCTTTGAGGATCTCTGGATGCATATGCCCTAGGATAAGCGGGCCATAACCCATGCAGTAGTCTACGTAGACATTCCCATCCACGTCAGTAACTCTACTTCCTTTAGCTTTGTCCATGAAAATGGAATAAGGAAGAACGGTTTTTGCGTTGGCAGAAATCCCACCAGGAATGACTTTACAGGCTCGCTCATACAGCTCCTTGGATTTCTTCGTTCGTGAAACGTATTCAGCGCGATTTCGGTCAACATACCTTAGGGCAGTAACCAATTTCATATCGCTCCTGCTTGCCACGCCTGCAACGGGTGAGACAGCTAAACATTAAACTACTCAATATCAGTCGTGAAAACATGCCACACAAATGATTCCCACTCTACGCAGATCTAACTTGGAGGATAAGCCTAACCGCAACGTACATCGCTCACGTTTGTCCCTGTCGGTTCCGTCAATATCAGATCTCCAAGTTTGCCAGAAGTAATTCCAGGTTTCGAATTATTCCCATAACACCCTCTCTGTGATCAAGATTATGCGCCATATCTAAACTTCAATAGCGCCTGCCGGCGATTCTAGAGACGCGGCAGAGCCTAAGACTTGCAGCAATTCCGATAAGTTATCGCTTAGCTCTCAAAGCGCGATTGAGAGTCTGGCACTAGGCCTTCTTGAGAGCTTCGGCGTTCACAGGATTAGGAGGAGACTCGCCCTTTAAACCTGCTATGAGGTTGTCGGCGGCCATCAGGGCCATCTTTGTCCTTGTTGCCACCGAAGCGCTGGCGATGTGAGGGACAACTATCACGTTATCAAGCGTGAGTAGCGGATGTTCGGCTGGTAGCGGTTCAGGTTCAGTAACGTCTAGCGCCGCATACGCTATTTTCCGGTCGCGAAGCGCTTCATACAATGCCATGTTATCGACGATTGGGCCTCGCGCGGTATTGACTAGAATACTCGTTTTCTTCATCTTGTCGAATTGTTTGGCTCCCATGAGGTGATAATTTTCCGGCGTGAGGTTTATGTGAATTGTTATAAAATCCGATTCGGCCAGAAGCCTATCAAATTCCACAAATTGAATACCAAGCTCTTCCTCACTCTGCTTTTGTCTGACGGCATCATAATATAATAGTTTCATGTCGAAGCCCTTTGCTCGTCGAGCGACCGCCTGACCGATGCGTCCCAGTCCAAGGATACCGAGCGTCGCGCCATGAATGTCCTGACCCAAGAGAACCATTGGCCCCCAAGTCTTCCACTTTCCGGCCCGCACCGTTCTATCGGCCTCTGCCACTCTTCTGGCGGCCGCCATCATGAGCGTGAAAGCAAAGTCTGCTGTGGTGTCCGTCAAAACTCCGGGCGTGTTTCCGACTATTATGCCCCGATTTGTGGCCTCAGCCACGTCTATGTTATCAAAGCCGACTGCAAAGTTGCTAACGACTTTCAAGTTGGGCGCTCTATTCATGAGTTCGGCGTCCACTTTGTCCGTGAGAAGCGAGACTAAACCCTTCACATCGCGAACTTTTTCCAAGAGAGTATCTCTCGGTGGCGGAAGCTCGCCCTCCCATACCTCTGCCTCGCAAAATGAATGAATCCTATCCATAGCCGGCTTGGGCAGGAGCCTCGTTACGTACACTTTGGGTTTCATATCGATCTCCGCTGACGCGGAACAATTACAAGGCCAGCTGATATGCTTCGATCCATGATTCGAGTCATAGGAAGTCCCTTCTTCCCCCATCGACCAGTAGTGTTTTTCCGGTCACGAATCGCGATTCGTCGCTGGCAAAGAAAAGCACCACATTGGCGACATCGTCTGGTTCAGCGATGGAGCCTAGCGAGGTTATCTTCTTCCTCGCGTCAAGAAATTGAGCGTACTCTTGATCGGTCATGTTTCCCTTCAGCATCTCTGTGTTAACTGCTCCTGGCGCCACGCAGTTTACGTTGATACCATATTCGCCGAGTTCAAATGCAGCTGTCTTCGTCATCTGTATGATCCCTGCCTTGGACGCGGCGTATGCTGTCTCCCCCCACACCGCTATACCGAAACCTGAATTGGACGCGATGTTTACGACCTTCCCATATCTTCTCTGGATCATGTACCGAGCCGCAACTTGCGTACAGAGGAATACTCCTTTGAGGTTAACATCCAGCGTCCTGTCCCAGACCTCGTCAGTTGTCTCCAATAATTTGGTACCATAGTCGATGCCAGCGTTGTTAACAAGTATGTCGACCTTTCCGAACTCTTGCACGGTATTCTTGAACATAGTTTCAACGTCGTTTCTGATCGAAACATCGCACGCGACTGCAATCGCCCTCACTCCTGACTCTTTCGCGGCTTGAACGACCTCGTGTGCCTTCTCTCGATTCTTCTCATAACCTATGACCACGTTGCACCCTTCCTTCGCCAAAGCCAAGGCGGTTGTCCTCCCAATTCCTCTCGAAGCGCCCGTAACAACTGCCACCCTTCCCTCAAATCGCACATGGATCACCATCAATCACAATAGCAGAAGTTTCCGAGTGCTATAGCGTCGTTAGGAGTCTTTTCAATCCCTCGCTATTGGTTTTGAAGAAGAAAGGCTCAAGCCAAGGATTCTTGAGGAACTTGTTCGCTACGGCGTTGACTGTGTCTTGCTTCCATCCCGAGGGCGGTGTGAAGGTGACGGCGCCGCTCTGTCTGAGGCCACTGTCGCGGCGCTATTGCTGGGTTGCGTTGCGAGTTTTCTCTTGCTTCTCAACTGATAGATGCTGAATGCGGCCAACGCCACGGCTATGATGACGAAGACTGCCGCTACCGTCTGGTAAATCTGCGCAGTGGAGTTTGTGGATGTTAGTTGCTGGTTCAGCTGGCTGATCATAGCGCTCTGCTGTGTGATGGTGGTTTGTAGTTGCTGGTTCTGAGTTTGAGTTTGGTTGAGTTGCTGCTGAAGCATCTGATATTCAGACTGAAGAGCCACATATTCAGGCGTAGTCGCCTTGATGTAGGATAGGGGTGCTATTGCTTGGTCGGTCGCAGTGCTGTAGGATGGGTAGTAGGCGTAGAATAATGGGTTTCCGTAGTACCAGTACGAGCCATAGTATGGCCAGTAGTCGTAATAGTAATAGTTGTTAGATTGGATGGTCTCGGAGAATATGGCCACGAGTGAAGTTCTCGGTGTATTCTGCGGTACGTTCACCGTGAAGCTCTTGCTGAAACTTCCCGTCGTGGAAGCTCCGTAATACCCGTAAGCGTTTGCTGAGCTGTTGACGAGGTTTTGGGATGCGAGCTGATGGAGGCCGGCCGCGTCAGCGTAATAGATTGTGACGCTTAGACTCCGTAGGTAAATGCTGTTACTCTTCGGGCTACCTTGAACAGTCACGGTAACAGTATCGCCGGGCATAACTTCTGACGGGTAGGTTACTTGTAGACTAAACGACTTCAGGGTAACGGTGTACGAAACCTGGGCGGGCTGAGCGAACGCAGGGCTGAACAGCGAGACTGACACGAGAAACGCCGTAGTAACAAGAAAGACATGTACCGAGTTATTCATTTCATTTCATCTCCTTGGATCTGAACTTAATCTCACACAATACTACGAATTACACTTTGCGACCCATTTATGTGTGGGTCCACTGGTGCGCGCGGACACACACAAACTGAGCCTACGGTTCAAATCGGTGAGTCTTTAGTGCGAAAGCTCAAGTTGTTGGGAATCATCTTGCATGTTTGTCAGTATATGCAATAGACCAAAACCTCGACTTCGCTTCCTCATCATAACCACAACGAATAATACTGCAACCACGGCGACGACAACGACTGAGGTCGAGCCCAGGTTAGGGTCAAAGTTGACTAGTGATGTTGTTACTACGATACAAGCGATTCAGGGGATTCTAGCTCCAGCAGTGATGATTACTGGTGTGGGTTTGCTTCTCCTCACATTCAACGCCAGGCATAGTTCCCTCGTCAACAGAATCAGGTTGTTGAACGATGAGAGAAGACGGCTTCAAGGGAAGTCGGATAAAACGGAAAAGCTGAGGGAAAAGAACATCGACAACCAGTTAGGCCTACTCTTGCCGCGGGTGAAATATGTTAGAAATGGGATGCTCTGCCACCTGCTAGCGGTCATATTCTTCGTCCTCACTTCGTTTTCAATAGGGTTGGGATACTTCTCCGTTCCAACAAACTTCACGCAGCTCATGATCAACGCCACTTTCACTGCGGGAATGTTTCTCGTAGTATGCGGGGTCGCCTACCAAGCCTTGGAACTATTCATCTCATACAGAGTAATTATGGTCGAAGTCAAAGAGAGATAGGGAATGCAGTCAAAATTACACGTTTAGTTCGCAGCGGCCAATTCTAAGATCGTGACGGAGGCTATTGGTTACTGTCATCGTGCGCTCGCAACTTCTGAACAATAATTATTGTATCCTTATGGTGAGGGATGCTTTGAATCGGCCTGAAGCCTGCGCGGGTCGTTTCGTCAATGACGTCCCCCGCTTTGACAATAGGTGGCCCAAAACTGCCCGAGAACTTTCCGTTACCCTGAGTTTTCTCAACTATGGCCAGTCTGCCCGGCGATTTCAAGATTCTAGAGAACTCACTCAGTACTTTCGGCTTATCCTCAACTTCGTGGAAGACATGGGAGAGAAAGATCAGGTCCACGCTGCCATCTGCCAGGTCGATTATGGTTCCGTCGCTCTTCAACAACTTAACGTGAACTCGATTCTTCCGTGCATAGTTCGCCGTTTTCTCTAGCATTCCCGCTGATACGTCGACCGCGATTGTTTTGGCTGCGATTTTCGCGAGGGCAATTGTGAAGAAGCCTGGGCCACAGCCGAAATCCATTGCAACGTTGTCGTGGCTGACGTTGAGTTTAGAAATAATTTCGTCAGGTGAGCTGGTGGCTCTTCTGATTGGATTGTTGAGTAAGAAGGCCAACCTTTCAGGGAAACGTTTGTGGGCGTGCTGGGTTGACGGCATTCGAATCACCTGTCACTTAGCGGCGGGTTTCGGGTCGCGTTTCGAAGCGACTTCTCAAAGACTACGCAGTGCGTACCCCAATCGTCTCTTCTGAAACCGAGTTCTCTCGCCGTTCCGAGCATGTACGAGTCATATGGGACATAAGCCCCTAACCTGCGTGCACCTAGTCCTCTAGCAACCTCCCTAGCGGCTCGTAGCGAGGGGCCTAATGGTCCGTTCAGAACCGTCAAACTGCTTGTCAGCGTATGGAATCTCCTTTCAGGTTTAGTTAGAATGAACTCAGATGTGTCGACGGTGTAAAGCCCTTCTCTTTGCAGCAACTGCTTGAGGAGACCGTTGCTTGCCTTAAGGAAATGTCGCTTGTAAGTAATGTAACCATTCATTTTGGACAGGTAGGTGGACCTCAAGATAGATCTGGAGGAGGCGTCTAACTTTGCATTGACTGGGCGTATTCTTGTTTTCGAAGGTTTCCGCCGAATGCTACAGGAGATGTGGGCGGCTTCGCAAACCGGCTTGAAACCCCCTTTGACGCACGCTCTGATTGACGGTTTGTTCTTGGAAAGTATCCATAATCTGAGGGTTCTAATTCCCCTCTGCTTAGCGTGAGCAGCGATTTGCCTTTGGAGGAATAGGGCGACGCCGCTGCGACGCCACTCGGGATCTGTGCGAGCCATGCTCATCCAGCCGTTGCCATCAATGCATTTTTCGAAATTTGTCATTCCAACAACTTGGCCTTCGTTCCAAGCTAGAAAGAGGCCGTGATTACTGATGGCTGCTTTCAAAATCGAAAGCACATAATCACTTGGACCAACGGCGCGCCTACAAAGCCGAGCCGCTAATCGATAATCAGACGGCCGAGCGATTCTTGCAGTAAGGGATAGTTTAGCTGGTTTCATAGTACGACGCGCACCATTAGGCCCATATGCATGTTTCAGAGTTCGATGGCGAATCGGACGAGGTCGATGTATTTGCCGTCTCGGTGGATGGCCTTCGGTATCTTCCCAACCTCGACGAATCCAACGCTTTCGTAGAGGCGTCTGGCAGCCGTGTTGGTTGCAAACATGTCTAAGATTATTACTTTCAAACCTGCTTGTTTGGCAAGTTGAAGAAGGGAGCCCATCAGCACTTTCCCGAGCCCAACTCCCCTAGCATTCTTCGAAACGACCATGCCTAGGACTCCCACGTGGCTGTGTTCAGGGTTTTGCGGAGTCCTCTGGGCCACGTCTGAACTCGCTACGACCTTTCCGTTTACTTCGGCGACTAGGGCGATGACACTTCCCATCTCTATAGCGGCCAACCGTTCCGCTAACCATTCAGCCTCCTCGGTCCGTGAGGAATGGGTGTTTCTCAGAATGTCGACGTGTTCGTCTACTAACTCGTTTATCAAACGCAAGAAGTCGTCGAGGTCATGCCAGTCAGGGGCCCTCAGAATGGCCTTCCTGCCGTCTCGAAGAACAACCTCTTTGTACATTTGCCCTGGGCGTAGGACTGGCATCGATACCGGCTAAGATTCTAGTGTAGTCTGGGTTTAGTTTTTCGTGACAGTGCGCACCGAAGTCCACACATTCGGGAACTATCTTTGGCCCATTTTCTCTTCGAACACGCCCACGTCTTGATAGTAATGTAAGGTAAGATCTCTGAGGCCTGGGTTTGTGTAGAGTTCGGCGGTTGGATGGTCTATTAGTGAAGCAATCTGCTTGGCGACCTCTTCAGCTGACTGAACAATCGCATCCCCAACGCGGGCCCCTGCCTTCACTGGGAAAGGTGTGCGGGCGACTTTGTGAAAGTCAGTATCGACAAACCCCGCCAACACCAGCGAAACATGCACCTTCGGATACTTTGCCCTAAGGTCCATGCGCAAATTGGCGGTTAGGGAATTTGCGCCTGCCTTAGCCGCATTGTACGCGGAACGGTACGTTGCCAAAGGAACCCTGCCCAGGAAGGATGAAACGTTGATGAGATGCCCCTCGCCCATCTTCTGAAAATATGGGACGATGGCCTTCATCCCGTAGAAAACAGACTTCAAGTTAACGTCAATCATCTCATCCAATTCCTCCTCCGTCAACTCCACAACCGTCTTCCCTGAGCCGCGGCCTGCATTGTTCACCCAAACGTCAACATGACCGAATTTCTCTATCGCAACATCACGCAAACGTTCGACTTCCTCCCGCCGGGTAACATCCACAACAACCGGGACCGCTTCAGTCCCAGTATGGGCCGCTACCTCTTTCAGTTCCTTCTCTCGGCGGGCTCCGAGCACAAGTCGGTGGCCTCCGGAGCCAAGTTCCTTAGCCAAGGCGGCACCTATGCCGCTGCTTGCGCCGGTTATTACGGTGACTTTATGATCCGTTGGTAATCCCCAGGGCTATAGGCTAACGTATTCTGATGTATTCGTAGGCTTTCTTTGCGCTTTCGAAGCAGTAGTGAACCTTCTGGAAATCTTTTCTGAACTCCATCACGTCGGCCTTGACTTTCTTAGGATCTTGCTTGTCGATGACAATTCGTTTGATTAGCTCAGCCACTTCAACCATTTCTTTTTCCTTCATCCCCAGGCGGGTGATTTCCGAGGTTCCGATGCGTATGCCTCCTGGGTTCTGATAGTGCCTCCCAGCCTGAATGTCGCCGGGCAGCAATTGGCGGTTGGCGATTATGTTGGCGCTTTCAAGTGCTCTTTCCATATCTCCGCCCAAAGCGAACTTGGATACGTCAACTGCGATTTGATGGGACTCAGTGAAGCCTTTGTGCTCGCCGAGTAGGGCAAAGCCCCGTTCATGCAACGCTTGGCCTAGGGCTTTGGCGTTAGCCACAACTTGCTTAGCGTACTGTTTTCCGAATTCCAACATCTCGGCGAACGCAACTGCCTTTCCGGCCATGTTGTGTAGGTGGTGGTTGCTCGTGTTTGAAGGAAAAGTTGCCTTCTTGATTTGCTCCGCGTACTTCTCGAAGGAGAGTACCGCGCCTCCTTGCGGGCCGAAGAGCGTCTTATGGGTGCTCAGGCATACTACATCAGCGCCTTCCCTGAGCGGGTCTTGGAAGATGCCTCCGGCAATGAGTCCGGCAACATGCGCTGCATCATAGGCGACAGTTGCACCAACATTATGTAATGACTCGGCGAGCTCTTTGATAGGCTGCGGAAAGAGGAAGAGGCTTCCCCCGAACATTCCAAGTTTGGGCGGTTTGTTTTCCTCCTTCGCCATCTTCTCGATCTTGGCTTTGGCCTTGTCGACGTCGATGTTCATTTCGTGACGGTCAAAGGGAAAGTACTCTACCTCCAAGCCGTGGACCGAGCCCGCAGTTCCCGAGAAATCCTTCCGCCCACTCGAGATGTGGCCGCCGTTCGGTATAGCTAAAGTGAGCATTCGGTCGCCTGGATTTGTGAAGGTGGTGTAAACCACTAGGTTTGCGCAAACTCCAGAGACGGGCCTAACGTCCGCGAATTCAGCCCGGAACAGTTCCTTCGCTAGGTCTATGCAGAGCCTCTCAACTTGGTCGATGTATACGCAGCCCGCGTATACGCGTTCCCCGACCCATCCCTACGGAGGCCTAAGCCAAGCCGGCTTAAGCCTATTCCGCGTAACGGTTCCCGAAATCCGAAACGATAGCTTCGCGAACCGCGGGGCTGGGAACGTTCTCTGACGCGATCAACGGAATCGATTCTGAAAACCACTTATGATGCTGCTCAAGCAGTTGCAGCACTTTATCGTGGCTTTCCTTAGGCGATGTTAAACCAAACACCCCAACCAAGCACAACCATCTGCATCTAAATTCCTTTGCCCTGAATATCTCTCAGTAATTCACTGACCCCGTTCGCGAAATGCCCGCAAGAATCGACCTGACTCATTTTGCAACGGCAGGCGCATCAAGTGAACGAGATCACGGGGCGTGTCAACATCGAAGCCAATTCCCTTGAACCGCAACACTTTGCTTCGGACGTTCCTCTGCTTAGCAAGCCGTAGGTGCCTGCGGAAGCTGTCTCTCCCAAAAACCGGCGGGATGACGTGTGGGGGAGTCATGAGTAGGGCGTTGGTTCCGTCGCGGTCTTTGGAAGGTGTGAGTGCCACAGAGTAACCTTGGGAGCGCTTAAGGAACATGTCAATTTCCAATGATTTGAGAAGTGGAAGGTCCGAATGAATCACGAGGACGGACGAGGCGCCCCTTCGCTCAGAATTACTAACAGCTAATTTGACACCCTTATTGAGGCCGCGCCTCTTCCCCTCCCATAGAAAACTGGCCCCGTAACGCCTGCAGATTCCACGCACGCTCGTATCGGCGCTCACAACTGTTACGGAATGAATCTTCTTCGCCTTTCTCAAGGCGCACAGAACGTCCTTCAGCATTGCGACAGTTAATTGCTCCCTCTCGGCAGGGTTCAGTAGTAGGGAAAGGCGAGCCTTGGATTTCCTAAGAACATTCACAGGAACTATCGCATGTATGCGTCCGCCTCGGCGTGGCTGTCTCTTCAATCTTCGAATTCACTTTTGACGGCTCTTGCCAATCGTACCTTGTCAGCGAGACTTCGCATTAGCGTGTTCATCACGATCACTTTGACCCCCAGAGCCTCAATATCCTGTGCGAGTGCCCTGTCGACGCGGTCAATTATGAGCGTGTCTAAGAAGTCGCTGTAACATTTGGCTACGCCAAATGCACTCGGCTCAATCCCGACCGCTTTCATCAGTTTGTCAGCTGGTCCTTTCACAGTTTTGCCGCCCACGATTGGGCTGATCCCGACAACCTTTGCCCTGGTTTTCTTCAGGGCGGATCTGATCTTGCGAACGGCTAGGATTGCGCCGATGCTAACAATCGGGTTGCTCGGGCAGACAACGATACCTTTTGCTCTAGCGATTGAGCCCGTGACGTGTTTTGCCGGCCTAGCGGATTCAGCGCCCCGGAAAATCACTCCTTGAACCGTTGCCCTTGTCTTTCGTTTTACCATGTATTCTTGAAAGTGCATTTGGTGTCCGCAGGAGAGAATGTATGTTTGGAGCGGGTCGTCGCTTGCAGGGAGCAGTTTTACTCGAAGACCGAAACGTGAAACCAAGTCTGCTGTTACTTCCGAGAGCCGTCTTCCCCGGCGAAGCTCTTCCGTGCGGTAGATGTGCGTAGCTAGGTCTCGGTCACCGAGGTTGAACCAAGTTTCCATCCCGTACTTTCGAAGTAGGGCTTGGCAGTGAAAGGTGTCCCCCCGAAAACCCCACCCCTTCTGCGCGTCGACAAGGCCAGCGAGCGTGTAAGTGACGATATCCAAGTCTGGGGATACGTGGAGGCCGTAAATGTTGGTGTCATCCCCAACGTTACCTATGATCGTGATTTCTTTCTGCGGAACTACTCGAATCAAGCCTTCGAGGAATCTGGCTGCCCCTACTCCTCCAGCTAGGGCTACGATCAAGAAGAGGACCGTGTATTTGCAGTCGAGAGCGCTTCTCTAATGGGACGTAAACTTGCTGATCCAGGGATGGCCTGAAGCGATCTCAGGGACTTTCAAACTCAAGGGCGTGAATATCATGTATGGGATGACCACAGAGAAGGCAGCGTGCAACCCGTTGAAGATACTGGTGAAGAAGAGCATCGCCCAGAGCACTTGCCATGGGTTAGCGAACTGCATCCCTACCGCGGCAAGCGACTTCTGGCTGAAGCCGAGGTAATCGATTCCAAAAATAACTGGCCCAATATACGTGAAAATGAAGTAGTTGAGGACGAGCATTAGGCCAACACGAGCCAAGGCTGCAAAGCCCAGCATCGTGCCTAGGGCCACAGAAGTGTGCGTGCTTCTATGTGCAATTCGCCGGTAAGCTATACTCCCTAACCAGAGCCCCAACAGCGTCGACAAGACCGCGGCGAACTTCCCCGTCGGGCCCAGGATACCGTTAGTCCCAGTTTCTGCAAGAATTGCCCAGTGAACGGTGGCGGTTATCAGCGCTGGGATTGGGCCAAAGATCAAGAAGGCTAGGACGGAGAATAATTCAGCCGGGTCAAAACGCAGGAACGGCAATAATGGGAACGCGGGCTGAATATTGGCTGGAAGCACCATTGTTGTGAGAGCCGCCAAGCTCCCAAACACTGCAGCGCCAGTCAAAGCCACACTCCGTCTGGCAAACAATGCTTGCGCCAAGGAAACCACAGATTGTGCGCACGATAAGTCACAACTACTTAACCTTTACATTATGACAATTTTACTAAAAAATCATAGCTTCATGTCTATTATGGCCTTAGATTATCGCTTTTTGCTGAAGTTTTTCGCTTTCGAAACGAGGTCGCGTAGAAGATCCGCGTTCAGGGGGGAGAGAACTCTCGACCTACCCACTTCATAGACTTGTAGAAGGCCTGCGTCTCGTAGAACCTCTACATGCCTGTAAATTCCGCCATAATCCATTTTCAAGTTGCTCGCGACTGCGGTAATGTGCAAGGGTTTCCTGCTATCCATGAGCATCAGTAGAATGCGAAGCCGGACACTATTACCTAACGCAGCGAAAGTTGTGGAGGCGGACTTCAGTTCGTCGGAAGCCGACATACCATAATCCACCCTTACGGGAGCTATGGCGTTGAGCGGCAGTTAATCCTTCCTTAAAGGCAGCCCTTTCTTCTGGGCGAAATCCGCCATGTGCTCATCAGTGCAAAAGTAGTACGTTTTCAGCCGATCAGATTCCTCTACTGCAAAGGACGTTGACCCCATAAGATCGAGCACTTTACCGCATTGGTTACACATTACTTTCATTTCGAGCCCTGGGCGCGTCAGCTTACGTACGGGAGTTCTCTTTCGCCGCCTTTCTTAGCCTCAGGTGGGAAAGCTCCGCGGGACAAATCCTTCGCACGTTTCACTGCGTCAACGTTCTCCTTGGCCTGTTTTTCCAACGCCGACACGTCAATTGAGATGCTCAGCAGCTTAGAGGCGAGTTGCAAAGCCGCTTTCGCAGCGTTGGCGTCCAGTGTTAGGTAACCGGGAGTTTCCGCCAGCAGGCAGATAGCAGGTATCTTTCTTGGTTTTGCAAGCCCGAAAATTAGGCCGTTTGTCCCCGTTATCGCGCCCCCTGCAAGCTTAACGGCCCCATACTCCTCCAATTCCTTTACCTGTTGCACATCCGTGCCGCCTACGTACACTTTTGGTTGCTCGGTGAACCTCTCTGTGGCCATCCCGCCCATCGTGATGACTCTTTTCACAGCGAACTTCTGCGCCATTTCTAAAACAACTTCAGCCAGCTCATACTGCCCCTCTGGAGAGTACGGTTGCTCATTTGCCGAAAACAGTAACAGGTCTGTTCCGCCACCGTTGTTTTTCCAGAAATGAAATTCTCCTTTCATTAATTGCACCACTCCCTCATCTGTAAGCCACACCTTCGGCGAAAACATGGGAGAAAAGACTTCCGCGAAAAGTTCCGCCTTCAACTCCTTTAACAGGTGACTGACCGCAAGCCAAGCCACTGACCCGATCCCTGGAAGCCCGCAAACCATTACAGGTTTGTTGAGTTGTGGTTCTTGAGAGTACCTAACCTCCGTTTGCATTTCATATCGCCGGGGCTGAGTTTCTTGAAAGAAATAGGAGAAGGCTTGTAATTAGTGTGTTTGTGAAAAGGCCGTAGTTACTCTGGCAGCTTCTGTTGGCCGAATGGGGTGAGTCCCCACGTGAACGGCCGTGTCTTAGTTAGCCTATCAACTAACCGTTCCTTTCTTAACGCCTTCAGATGGTAAGCCACGCACTCGTACGAGAGCGCAGCTTCTTTCGCTATGCCACTCGCGCTCTTCCGCTCCCTTTCAAGAACGACTAGGATTTTTGACCTGGAGACCAATCCGGCTTTGACGTTCCTCTTCAACGTTAGGTAGGCTTTTGGGTGAAGCGCGGGGGCCTTTGGCATGTTATCATCTCAGACAAACTGCGCGAGGGTGGGTTGTTTCCTCTTCTCCTCCTGCTCATTGAACAGTGAATCGATCTCTTCATGTAGAAGGAGTAGGCGTTGTTCATGGTATTTGCCTAGATTGTACTTCTTGACCAAGTCCTGCGCCACGGTCAAGTATTTTTCCACGCTGCCCCTGTACACGGTTAGTGAGAGCTTGCCACCGCAACGCGGGCAGGCGCCCTTCAAGGGGACCCTTCGAAACTTTGCGTTACACTTCGTGCAGCGGAACCGCTGCCCCGCAAACGCCCTCAGGTTTCCGGTTAAGTCCCGCATGAAATGCGTTGACAGAACCCGTTTCGCAATTTCACCAGCCTCCACCGCCTTCACTGACTCAGCCAGGTTGAGCTGCAAGGTCACCTTGTCAATCATGGACCCCAGCTTCTTGTACACGCTTTCCAAGTTTCCGCTGTTGAAGTCGTGAGTCTCATGAGTGAAGCCAAGCGATCCCAGGACGGCGTCGGAGCCAAGCTTTTGCTGCACCGTCTCGATTAACGCCGTTAGTGTCTTCGGGTCCGAACGTATCTGTGTCTCCTCAAAGAACTTCAACGGAAGGCGTTGGACGGTTTCGAGGTTGAAGGCCTGGCGTGCTATCTCGCTTGGCTTGATGGTTGCCGTCAACAAGAGGGGCGCATCCATGATCCCCCCAATCCTCGAAGGCAGAAACTGCCTAGAAAAATTCAACAAAATATCCAACGCTAAGCTAACAGAATCTTCATCACCGTCACAATCCCTGCGCTTAGTGGCGTGCCAGAAGGGGTGGGCGAAGCAGACGCTGGCACGGGTGAATCCGACGATGCGCCCGATAACTCCGACTGACGTGTGTGGGGAGAGGCCTACGACCAGTTGGCCGACTATGTCCTGCCTCGTTCTGGCTTGATAGAAGGGTGGTAGGCCGTAGAAGGTTTGGAGTAGTTCATCAAGGAACTTTGCAACTCTGACGAAATAGTCGCCGCATTGTTCGGTTACTATGATATCGTGCACTTTGAGGTTGCAACACTGCTCGGCTGACTTGAGGGGTTCGCCGTTCATGTCCACGCTGTAGCCTAACGCTTGAAGCTTTTCAACCTGGACACCTACCTCAGCCGGTTTGAAGTGTGTAAGAGGGGCGTTGGTTGCGTCGAATCGAATCGTCCCATCTTTGAAGACGGACACGTCATGTTTCGCCCGGAGTAGGCCTTTCTCGAGCGGCTCCGGTGCTTTAGCATCGTTAGTCAACCCCCGCACTCCTTTCACAGACTCGGGGACCACGGTGAGGGAGAGTTTTCTTTCCGCTAAATTCAGCAAATCTCGAATTGGCACGCTTCTCTCTGTATATGCGTGCGCGGTGGTCCTGCAGTTGGGGCAGGTCTTGCTTGCGCCTTCAGCGCCACATTTCGGGCAGACAAACACCTTCGTGGTTTTCTCGCCGCATCTTTCACAGAAGTTAAGGTGGGTTACGTTGCCGCACTTGCATTTTCGGTAAGCTATTTCAACGGAAATAACGGCATGCTCCGTTGCTGCCTCCACGATGCTTCTCCTTGGGCCCCCACCTAACCCCACGGGAAAGAGGCAGTGAACTAACGGCCGCATCTCTCGCCGCTTTGCCTTCTCCGGCCGCCCCATCCTAGCGCCCACATAGACCGGGGCTTTCTTCATCACGCGGATGCCCGATGCTTGGGCAATTTTCTGGAAGACGTCCCCGCCCTCGAGTGGTTTCGATGGGGAAGACAGCCCGAGGCATTCGTACAGGATTGGCGCCTCGGCCTCGATTACAATGGATTCATGGTCGACATTGTGGGGGAAGCAAAGGTTCTCCAGAATGGCCTTGGTTAACGGCTCACTTCTGGTTACGATTCGCGTAGCGGATGCTACTGTTTGGGCCTTGTCCATCAGCCTGGAACGTAACTGGTCAAAGTCCTGGGGGGCGATATTCTCCCAGAAGTAGGTGTACCGCGGGTGTAGCGGTATGTTGGAATGTTTCGCGATGCGCAGCGCGTCTTCGGCGGTTGGGACGGCCCCAATTGAATCATCGGCCCACTCGACTAGGCCGGCCGCACTCACATCGACATGTTTCGCGAACGCCTCTAGTCCACCGTAGTTCGCAGCCTCAAGCCTAACGAGCTCCCGCCACCATTCCTCAACAAAACCCGACGGCAGGAGCGGGCGGTTGTTTTCAAGGAATTCCCCGAACCCTATGAGAAGGTCACCGAGAAAGAGGACCTTGCTAATTGAATCAAGCAGTTTTTCCGCTTGCTTAGGGTCGGGCAGCCTGGCGACGGACCCGTCCTTTAGTTTCACGACTGGGGGTTCAATGGAATCAACCGTCGCGGCTATCCCTGCTTTCCCAGGCTTCTCCAGCCTCAACTGTGTCCCAACCGCAATGAATTTTCCAAGAACGATCATTGTCGAAGGATGTACCCCAATGGCGGCCAACCCTGTGTTTCTGGCCCGCCCATACCTTAGCCTGAAGCCTCCGGGGAACTGTGGGAAGGCGAATATTGGCCGGCCTGCGAGAACGTCCTCCATAAACATGAACTCACGTGCCTCCTCCGATTCAGCGACTGGGGGCTTGATCTCCCTCAGCCAACTCCACCCTTCAATGCCGAGGCTGTCCACAATTTTCAGAACCTTGTGGCTTCTGCCAATCAAACCGTCGTGGACAACCCTGAGCGCTCCGCCCCTGACCCGATTGGTTTCCACCCTCGGCACGTTTCGGTACGCACTCACTTCGACAGGGTCTGTTTCGACTCCGTTAACTTCGACCGGAAGCCGCATGATTGCGTTGAACAATTCCTCATCTGATACCTTGAATTGGAATCGGGCGACTTCTCTCTCATAGATGCGAAGTTCCTCCACGAATCGTTTCGCTTCAAGTTCCGTAGCCTTGTATTTGCCCAAACCGAGTTGGTGGCGAACGTAATCGGTGATTACGAGAATAAGCGCCATATCTGTGCCGCCGGCAGACCTTATGGGGCCGGCAAAGTAGACCGCTAGGTATTTGCTGCCATCCGAATTTGTTCTAATTCGGACGTCTGAGATTCCCTCTATTGGGGCGGCGGTTACTCCCTCATCGAGTATGGCGGAGGCAGTGCGAACAGCCTGTTCAGCTGCCTCTTCCCCTCCAGTCCCGTACTTACCCAGGGCGATCTCTTCCGCCATCTTAAGTGCCACAAGCTCGCGTTGCATGACTTGCGAATGTTCACGAATCCTTGAAGCTACGCCAACCGGGCCAACTGCCTTCTCAACACGCTCGGCGACGTCGCGTGTAACTAGGGATTCAGGTTCGGGTGAGGGGTCGAACCCTTTCGCTCTCGCCTGCCTAGCAAGATCGTAGAGTCTGTCTAACTGATCTTTGAGGCGTTGGAAATACGCATCATGTTCGCTGAGAACGGAGGCCTCCATTAGGCTAGCCCAGCCTAAAGAGGAGCTAACAACAATTTAACACTGAGAGGCTCGAGGATTCAGCTGGCTCTAGTGATACGATGGGAGGCTACGACGTTTGCGGGGGAGGTTCGGACGTTTGCTTGGCGGCTTCGGGCGGTTTCTCTTCGCTGTAGTATGCGTCCGTGAACTTGCAGTAGATGTCGACGATCTGGCTTGAGGGTGTGGCTTCGAATTCGCGTTTGAGTCCACAGGCACCGCATTGAACTGTGGCGGGTCCCGACCCTTGAGGCAATTTCACGCGTATTGATTCCTCGCCGCAGGAAGGGCAAGTGAAAACGGATGGCAGTTTCTTCTTGATTACTTTGACGACCCTTCTTCTGCGTCTACCCAATCAGATTTCCTTCTTTACTAGAAGTTGACATGAGCCACGGCTTATTTCAAGGTTGCATGCCGTCAGCGAAATTTCATGGAACGTTGTAGAAAATTGATGGGTGTGGAGATTGAGTCCCTCTCGTCGAAAAAGGTCTTAAGCGAATACGAAACCGTATCCATGAGGCTGGCGATGTGTCCGACCGTCTGGATATGGTATCTGAGGCCCGTTCCTCAATTCGCGAAACCTTGACCGATCCTGTGACGCGACTCCTTCTTCGGAGCAGCCAACTTACTCTCCCCCAGTTGGAAACCCTGCTCGCTGATTCTCTCTCAAGTGAGAGGGGAGCACTAAAGGCGCAAAGGCGGCTCTTTAGGCCGTCTGGGAAACGCGTCAGCCGTGGCGCGTACAATCGCACCCTAATTCAAGGTCAAAACAATGTGGTTCGCTCAATTTACACCATTTTGCTGCTTGGATACGTAGGGCTCTTCGACACACCCTCCCTTCAACCCTTCACCGAACTCTCGGACACGATTCAGGGATACATTCAGGAAGCTAAGAGGTCGTCCCAAACTGACCGCGAAGCCATCGAACAATTGAACCAAAGACTCCTCGAAGGCATTTCCGCCCTAGCCAAACGCCAAAGTTTCAAAGACACCCTCTGACAATGGCGAACGAGGCTAATTTGGAAATAGTTCATGTGACATCACGTGATGTCTCATGAGCAGTAGACGTCCTCCCGGCATCACCGTGATGAGGTTAGGTAGGCTGAATGTCGTGAAAAGAGGTGATTTGCAGTCTTTCCCACGCATGTACGGCGGGTTTCGTGAGATTGTGATGCGGAGTCGCATCATTCTTCCATCACCATGTCATCATTGTGACGTCAAATGTGCCGTGTGACATCACACGCGTAAATGAGACTAAAATAGGCTCGTCCAGATGTCTTCTCAACCTTGGACCCATTGACGTTAGCCCTGGACGCCCTTTCTGTTGTGATATTCATAGCCCTCCTGCTCTTAGCAGGCAGGGCTGTGCGCGCCTTCAAACAGAGTAAACAGGCGCTCACAGAGTCAGCTTCCTTCGTCAGCGTGATCGTAGACGCCCTTACTTCACGCATTGAACAGTCCGAATCTGTCGTCAGCCAACTGCAAGTCGAGCTGGAGGGCGTCAAGAGTCGGACTTCGGGAGTGGAGTGGGAACAAGCATCCCTTCACTCGTCCCATAGTCAGCTGCTAAAGAGCATGCAGGAAACCCTAGCCAATGACAAACGCCTGATAAGCGAACTCGAACAGGCGAAAACCAAGTTTGCCTCCCTTCATCAGGGGGAGCCAACAGTCGAAACCCCCGCTAAACGCCCTCCATTAGGTGGTGTTGTGCGCGAGGGGGACGTTTTGTCTTCTCTGACTCCCACCGAGCGCGAAACCTTGGAGATATTGAGCCGGGAAGGTGCTAAGGCAGCACCTGAATTGGGACGGCGCTTGAGCAAATCGAGGGAGCACACGTCGCGATTGATGAAGAAGTTGTACTTGGAAGGGTACGTTGACCGCGAATCGAACAGAGCCCCATTTAGATACAGGATAAGTGAGACGGCCCGTTCCGCGCTTAGCCCTGGCAATACTGAAGTTACGGAGAGAGCGTCGGAGAAGGCTTAAGCCGGTAGAACCAGTGAGAGGGCGAGCCCGTCCTTTCTAAAGTGCCCCGATCCACTAAACGGGAGAGGTATGTTGAAACTGCCCCCAAGGTGAACTCATCTCCCCAAGCCTCCCTGTAGGACTGAAGAATCTCCCTTGAGTCAAAACTGCGGTCAACCAAACGGGTGTTGATCACATCCAGCAACCTGTTCATCTTGCTATCCTGCGCGCCTGGTGCGAGTGGGATCCTCTGATTTGAGGATCCGGCAACGATCTCAGCGTATTCTAGGAGATGGTTTACTTTATCGGCAGTGATCTCGCCTTCGATTGCGATGCTATGCTTAACGCCTGTGCGATCGAAGAACTCTAGCTTGATCCGCTTCTTCATGGGCAATCACAAATAACAATCAACATGTTATAAGTTGAACTTAATTGTGGAGGCAGAATTTTCCACACTTCCAGTAGCAATTCTAGGCTTACAGTGGAAATAGAGGGGTTACTGCATTAGTCCACAGATGACAACATGTGAAACGTAGTAATGTTGTTCAGAATCGGTTCCCCTAACCCCTTCATTTCGACTGGACTTTCCATCCAATATTCATCCTTCCGTGCGTGCAGCGACAATAGTAACAACAGCAGCAAGAGTGATTTCACTAAAAATTAGAGCACATTATACAACGAAGTAAACGCGTCATGCTTTACATGACGAATGCATTAACACAAACGAGTTCTTCTTCACAGCTTACAAACCACTTCTCCTAACCTCGTACTTGCAGTGGAACCATAGGGGTGTGGGGGTAGACTTTTCAAACTATTACTGAAGTTACACCATTTTTCGCGAGTACGCCCTTGATTTGTATTAGAACTTTCCACTGGCACCAGTCGGTTTTCTTGTACAAGAATGGTTAGCTACTTTTCAACACGCAATAGTGCCATAACCAGTGGAGATGTTTTCTTTACCAGCTACAGATGTTATGGAGACTTTGTTCGACAAGTACCTGTCGACTGCAAACATTTTCGAGGATAGGGACGTCCTTCGACATGACTACATGCCAATCCACCTACCGCACAGGGACGAACATATCCAGCGCCTGGCCGGGATCCTCGCACCCGCGCTTCAAGAGTCCAAAATATCGAACGTGTTTGTTTACGGTAAAACGGGCACTGGTAAGACGATCGTCACGAAATTTGTTCTTGGCAAACTTGAGAAGAAAGCTACGGAAATCGGAGCACCGGTTAAGCTAGCTTACATCAACTGCCGTCTGGCCGGAACAAACTACCGAGTGCTCGCCGAGATATGCAGGGCGGTAGGTGTGGAAGTGCCTTTCACAGGCATTGCAGTTGGCGAATTGCTCGACCGATTCTCTAACGGGATAAATGCGGACCGAACTGCGCTGCTCGTTACGCTGGACGAGATTGATGCCCTCATACGACATAGCGCGGATGACTCGTTGCTGTACGAGTTGACAAGGATCAACGAGAACCTAAATTCATCCTGGATTAGCCTCGTGGGAATTTCAAACGACCTTCACTTTAAGGAATTCTTGGACCCACGGGTGCTAAGCTCACTTAGCGAAGAGGAAGTGGTCTTTCGGCCATACTTGGCCAATGAGCTCTTCGATATTTTGATGGATCGCGCGAAGCTGGCTTTCATTAACGGCCGCCTAGATGAGAACGCGCTGAGGCTTTGTTCCGCGCTAGCGGCTGGGGAGCATGGTGATGCTCGACGCGCCCTAGACCTTCTCCGGGTGGCAGGCGAGTTAGCGGAACGCGAAGGTGCGACACGTATCCTTGAGCAGCACGTACGACTAGCCCAACAGAAAATTGAACATGACCGGGTGTCGGAGGTGTTGAAGTCCCTCCCAGCACACTCGAAAATACTCCTCGTAAGTGCCTACCTGCTCAGCAACCACCTTCCTGGAGGCGCGATTACAGGCGACGTGTACGAGGTGTACCATGAACTCTGCTCAACAAGCGACTTGGAGCCCCTAACACAACGTAGGGTTAGCGGGCTGATCAACGAATTAGACGTGATGGGCATCTTGAATGCGCGGGTGGTAAGTTTCGGGCGGTACGGCCGAACCAAGAAGATAAGAATAGGCGTTTCACCACGAGTCATCGCGGACACTTACGCCGAGGACAACCTTGCAGGCAGACTCTTCGGATATATCCCGAAGTCACTTCAGAAACACCAGAAATAACCTAAGAATTGTAGGAGTAGACGACGGAACATTCCAGATAGCGCAGAGGGTTAAGCAACACGCCCTCCTAGCGGCAGTGCTCTTCCAAAATTCAACCATCTCCGCTGTGAGGCTGGGACTCATAGAAGTTGACGGACGGGACGCCAACCGCGTCTTAGCATCTATGCTCAAGGCCCTCAGATTCGATGTTGTGATGCTATCCGGCATTTCTTTCGGAGGCTTCAACCTCGTTGACATCCAAGAACTCGCCCAGTCCACACGTAAGTCCGTCATCGCAATCAGCAAAGAGCGGCCGAATAACACAGCCGTCAGGCGCGCTCTGCGAAAACATTTTACCGATTGGGCGGAGCGCTGGCGAATAGTCCAGAACGCCGGCCCCCTCTACAACTTCAAACCACACCCCAAAGAACCCAAACTCTACTTCGAAGTCAAAGGCACTTCACCGTCATTTGCCAAGAAGGCCATCGCTTCCGCAGCTACAATTTCGCGGCTGCCCGAACCAATCCGCGTAGCCGGAATGGTCGCGAGAGGCCTCAGCCCCTTAACTAAACTTAATAATGATGATTTCAATTGACCGGCGTCAAAATAATTCGTTGATGTGATATGGTCAAGATCAGTCCGAGTGCAGACACTGGGAAATTGTTCGCGGCACTCGTTGTCATTTCTCTGACTATAGTAATCGCACTTACTCTGCCGTCCAGCGCGATTGCGCAGAATTCCCCCACAACGCACACAGTCTTTGTGGGGGGCGACCTGCCGCATCCGGGCGGGGAGTCGATGTATATGGGCTTCAGCCCCTCAGTAGTCATTATCAATGCAGGCGACACTATTGTTTGGATAGCTCTAGACGCGCCACACACTGTGACCTCAGAGAACGTCACGGCCGACGGTACGCCGTTGTTTGACTCGAACCCGAAGGTTTCGTTTCCTTTACCTCCGTTCGTATTTGGTCCTGGGGGTTTCATCCCACCTGGTGGCAGCTTTGTCTTAGATACTAGCAAGCTTAGCCCGGGGACCTACGGATTCTTGTGCACCCTCCATCAGGATTCGGGAATGAATGGAACGCTGACGGTAACAAATCAAACAGCTTCTCCTGGTTCGCAGTTCACCGTCGTAACTGGCGTCTCGAGCGGACCTACAGAGGTTGAGCAATTCTTGCCGAACAACATCACAGTCCCATGGGGAACGAAAGTGATTTTCCAAAACCTTTCCGGCTTTGAAGTACACACCGTTGTCTCAGTCGTAACATTGCCAAATGGCACCCAGGTTCTCGGCACGCTCTTCGATTCAAGCCCCATGATAGCACCCCCCGGCATTACCATTGACCAAGTGCCCTCAGTCAACGCTCAAGGAGTAGCTGAGCTAGGCGGAGGAATGGCACCAGTACCCGGGATGGATGCGTTCAGCTATACTTTCAACAACCCAGGAACCTACCTCTACTACTGTAAGTATCACTCGGCGGTCGAAAACGGCCACGTAGCCGGTATGGTAGGTGAAGTGATCGTGCTCCCAGCCTCGCAGACAGGTTCATTTGGCCAGCAAATAAGCACGGCAACAACGTTCGGGATGGGTGGCATAATCATAGGCCTGATAGGAATCGCCATGGCTTTTTGGGCGTTAAGGAAAAACAGCAAGAGCACGAAAGCTTAGGCCGATCCAATCATACATAAGATCGGAAGCACGGCGTTTTCTCGATAATGGCGCCATCGGGCTGTTCCCCAAATCTTCGACTGCCACAACGGCCACATCACTTTGTTCCGTAGACGATGCCTATTTTCCCGAGCATGAACGGGAGTCTCAGCGCTTTCGGTATGAACTCGGAATCACTTGTGTTCACAAACGCCACCTCTCTGAGCCCCCAGCTCTTGATCGTCGCGAGCAGACCATTGATATCTCCAAAGTATTCCTTTGAAAGGAATAGATCTTGAAAAGAGAATGCTCCGCCTTTCTTGAGCGCTCTCAAGGCTTCCTTGATGAGCCCTCTTTTGTCTCTGACGTCCCGCACCTCGTGAAATACGAGGTTGCTGACTACTGCATCGAATGATTCATCTTCGAATGGCAAGGAGGCTGCGCTTGCCTTTTGGAAAGTCATACGGCCAGCGACACCTTCAATTTCCGCATTCCTCTCGCAGACCGTTTCCGAGTATTCCCACATGCCGCCCCAATAATCAATCCCGGTCACGTGAGCGCTAGGATGTCGCTTTGCCAGTTCGATCGCCAACGGACCGTTTCCACACCCGATGTCGAGCGCTTTGCCCTCTCCTTCCCAATTCAAGTGCTCAATCACTAGGTTGCGGATTCGGGCCTGTAGGTTTCCTCCTCGCTGTGAGAACGTGCGGCGCGCATACGCAAAATAGGTGAATGACAAGAGAAATGGAACTGCTCCAACGACGAGGATGGAGAACACAAACGATAGGCATAGGAATGGAAGGCTCATCGCAATCGAGGCATAGAGCAATTTGGCGGACACCCAATTGCCGTACTCCGGCTCCTTCACCGTTTGTCCAACGCTCGTGGTTCTCACCTCACGGGACATGAGTACCTGTCAAGTGCTGGTATCGTAATTTGAACTCTGGTTTTAGTGATGCGTTGAGAAAGGGGTAAGATGGCGGTTATTGTGGTCGTTCGCCTATTTCGAGGTGAATGAGCTTGTTCCAGTGTCTTTCGCTACAGTGAGGGCATTTGACGTAATACCAAGCGTAGCCTGGAGTTCCTCCGATTCCTGCTCTCGCGCCGATAATCCAGCCAGTTTTTTCAAATGAAACGTGACATTTCGAGCATAGCAACGTCAATTTTGGTGGCAATTCTCCCCTCTCTGTTTCCGAACGGGCGCTTTCACGCAATTAGCATTCTGTCATTTAGGTCGTGTCCATGAAGTTGATTAAACGAACTTGAAGTGTTTGCAAGTTTACGGCGGTCAGTATTCCAGGTGTCGGAATCAAGCCGACTCGTCGTTGGTAGTCGGTTTGCGCTTGCCAGGCGCCGGAGTTTATGATTTGTGTGCCTCTGTAGTTTTCGTATTTTACTACGTGTACGTGCCCTGACTGGAATATGTCGGGGATGTCTTCGATGATTAAGTGGTCGGCTTTCTCAGGGGCTAATGAAGTTCTGTTCCCATACTCTGAGGCGAGGTGTCGGCATTGCAGTTGAAGCCTCATTGCCTTTTCGGGTTGGGTGAAGTCTATGTTGGGTACACTTGTGATTATATCGTCGAGGCTGCGCCCGTGGTGGAGCAGAAGTCTAACCCCGTGCATTGAGACCTCAGCAGGGTTGCCTAGGGACTTGAATTCGCGTGATTCGTACAGTGATTCTCCGAAGTCTTTCGGTATGGGTGGTTGTGGGAGCGCCTGCCTAACTGGGTCGTGGTTGCCAGGGAGCACAACCGTCTCGATGTGTTCAGGTATCATGCCCACGTACTTTGCTGCTTCGCGGTACTGGTCGTAGAGGTCGACTATGGCTAATTCCTGTTCTTGGCGTGGGTAAATTCCGATCCCGTCAACAATATCGCCGCAGATGACTAGGTATTTCGTTCGCTCAGCGATTGCTCTTTGTTCCGGGCCGCCAACCTTCAGGTTCAACCAATCGAACGCCCTGGCCAGTTGAGCGCCGAGGAATTTCTTGCTGCCAGCGTGTATGTCTGAGAGGAGTACGGCCCAAACCTCTTCATCAGCCAGGTGTGGTTTGTGGTCGGGTATGTCAGGAAGCATAATCTCCTTTGCAACAATCAGGTCGCCCTTCGCGCGTACGCCGGAAACGCAGATCACCTGATCTAGCGGAACCTTCTGCGCTACTTCGTATGCGGCATGGTCTTCCGGTTGGACGAGGACTGTGGCGGCATCCTCTAGGTCGTCGATTTGTAGGAAAAGCCTCCTCTGCCTCTCACGCTTCTCCATAACCATCGCAATGAACTTCACCTTCTTGTTTTGCTCGGCGGTTAGGGCGTCGGCTATGTTTGTCGCGTCCCTCGTGTCGTATCGTTCATGAAGGGCTGATGTTAATTTGTGAAATCTATCGCGGAAGTAATGTGAGAAATCGTCGATGCTGCCCCCGGTCCCGCCTTCTTTTGACGGATCCCGTAGAATTTCTAATCGCGAGGAGATTTGTTTTGCCGGAATGGTCACTGAGACTGACGCAGGGATTAAGGGAGCCTGCGGGGACTTGGTGAGTTCCAACAATTCTTGCTTCGTAAGAATCCGCCCCGCTTCAGGGGTCTCTCCAATCTTTACCAGAAGGTTTTTGGCGAATCTTGCCGCCTCAGGCTCGTTTAGTGACCTGATATAGTCGAATGCTGAACGGTCGAGCTGGTATCCTGCCAACGCTAATTCCTGAACGAGGCGTTGCAGGTGCTCCATTGTCTCGAACCTTAGGTTTGTTTCGTGAAACTTCAGCGAATGAACTGAAGAACTTACCGATAGTGCTGTTTATTTGGCCAGGATGGAACCTAGTAGAGTAAACACATAACGAACGCAGCACATGAGTTACTGAAAGTTGAATGGAGTCTTCCAAAATGAGTGTGAGTGAGAGAGTTAAGACCGGAATTAAGGGATTGGACGAACTTATCGAAGGTGGCCTACCGAGAGGGTACGGGTTCCTGCTGCTTGGGGGACCAGGGACAGGTAAAACAACCTTCGGAGTACAATACCTGTACAAGGGGCTCACCGATTACGGAGAAAATGGGATGTACGTAACGTTCGATGAACCACCTTACTCTATCACGACTAATAGTCAACGGTATGGGTGGAATGTTGCCGACGCGGAGAAGCAAGGCACGTTCGCCTACGTTGACGTTTCACCAATCAAGCGTGAGACTAAGGCCACCACTTTCGTTCCGCCTTCGCTTGGGCAGAATTTCTTGGGTTCTGAGAAATTCAAACTAGATGATGTTGTAGCGGCAATAAAGGAGGTTAAGAAAAAGGTGAACGCGAAGCGGTGCGTTATTGACTCAATTTCAGCGCTCACCTTGCAATACAAGGACGATTTCGAGATACGCCAGCAGACCCTACGCCTAATCAAAGAGCTAACTGAGATGGACCTAACAACGATAATGCTAGCTGAGAATCCTGAAGATAGGCAGGATATGACGAAGTTCGGTGCGGAGGCCTTTCTGGCGCAGGGAGTTATTGTTCTTCACATGTACAGGATCGAAGAATCGAACGTGAAAGCGCTGGAGGTCAGGAAGATGCGTGGGGCTAAGCACACTGATAGGTTGTGTCCCTACAGGATAACCGCCGAAGGCATCGAAGTCTACCCAGAGGAAACAGTCTTCCGCTCCGTCTAAGCCTAGAAGATGATTAGCCAGTCTTGTCTGAGTTCGATTTGACCGAGGAAGAAGAACGGAAGCTAATCGACAATATTGCCAAACTCGTTGTGGACAAGGGGCTTGAAGCACCCGCAATCATGTTCCTAGAGGTCACGCGGCCCCTCACTTTCATCGCGTCCCAACTTGCAATCGTTGCCCTAGGCCCACTTCAATGGCTATTCGAACTGGAAGGCCCAAAGTACACTGGGTTATTCATGAAGAAAGAGAACGTCAACAGGATCATAGAGCGAATAGAGGCGCTGTCGAAACCTAAGCCCTAGCGCGTCCCGCTTTGGATGTGCTGTTAGGTTTGCCTTTGCGTTCCCGGTACAGGTAGACCCCGAAGGCGAGCAGAAATACTAGGATTGCGAGGGGGGCGTAGCTGCCCGCTTGCACCGTGCCCATTTTTAGTGCGAGCCAAGGAAAGGCCGGGTCGCCGGTTAGGAACTGAATTCGCTGAATTATGATTTGCATTCTTCCTAAGACCGTGCTCCCGAAAACTGCGCCAAGCGTGATGAGGACGAAGTATTTCCCGATTCTCGTTATGGTCCCCCAACCCCCTTTCTGTTCGCGCGATAAGATGAAGTACGATAGGGAGAGGATGGTGCCTACGACTAGAACCAGGTTGTCGACAGTGGTCATTAGGTCGCCAGTGAAGAGCGGAAGCATCGTGGCGCTTACTTGCCTGACGAAGTACGCCTCCATAACGCTCCAGATAGTTACACCCAAACCGTAGCCGATGGCCAGACTTAACGGAAGGCGGTAGAACAGGGAGTATTTCTTCGTGAATTGAGTGTAGAATAACGCGCCTAAAACGAGGGGGATTATGAATGCTAGGCTTCCATCTATGAAGATGGGGTTCAAGGCTTGGTTGATGAAGAGGCGCAGCGCCGCCGCGAACCCATATCCACTACTCAAACCGATGAAAACATATTCTGTTAGGCGGAAGAAAGGGTTCTCTTTGTACAAGAAGCTAAGGACCATCAGCGTTACGAAGACGGCTACCCAAATGCCGATCACGTCGATTACGTTTACCATTTACTCCGCACCGTCCTTCTTTCTGCCCCTCGCGACGAAGTAGGCGACATTCCCGAATACTACCATGGCAAAAATCAGAAGGTGTGCAGCCGACTGGGCGACCATGGCTGAGGTCGCACCGCTTATTCCTAATCTATGAATAAGAATCTCATATTCCGCAGCCCCCCGTATGCTGACCAGGATCCCAACGAGCTGGCCGGAACTATAGAACGGAAGGTAACCCGGAGCGGAGGAGGCAGTGGCGCCGACTGCTACAGGTATGTTGAAACGGGCTTGCCAATATTGTAGGTACTGTGACAGCCCCGGCTCACCGGCTGCAAAGGTGATGACGAGCGCGGCTTGTTTGGCGGCTGGAAATTCCTTGATTATTGGGAGCGCATCCGTTGGGTTACCGTGCGTGTCAACGGGGAAAAATTGGCGTATATCGGTGGTCATGCCGAGAAGTGTGGCCGAGTTTGGAATATATCCTAACGTTGCGTAATCGACGCCATAGGTTTTGTTTCCTTTATCGATTGCATCTAGAACCGCGTCGGCTAAGGCTGGTCCGTCGGTCCATTGCGCTACGAAGAGAATCTTCAACGGCCGCATGAAGAGCTGCTGCGTTACCACTATGGCTTGAGGGTGGAGTTCAGGAACGACGCTCGTCGAATAATCGAAACTGAGGACCACGAGGCTGTCGGCGGGCAGTTTCTGTATGAAGTCGTACAATCCTTGCGTCGTTGAGGTTACAGGAACTGGGATCACGGAATGCGTGAGTATTGGTACGGTAACTACCAAAGCCAACAGCAGGTAGATGAGCCTAGGGTCGGATCGTAAGCTTGACATGCTCATCTTCCCCACGGGTAACGAATCAGTCTGCGAACACTGAACGCGAGAATGCCAAGCGCAGCCCCAATCAAGATGCCCCTCTGTCCCGCAGTGTTTGGAAACGACAGTATCCAAGCGCGGATTGCGGCGAACCCGGGCCAAACTAAATCCATGATGGGTGCCTGTCCCAACACGACAAGCAACCCCGCGGCCAAGAGTATGGTTGACTCAAACGTTCGAGCTTTGAACGCTCTGTAAGCGGCTGAGGCGATGAAGAAGGCTAGTAGTGAAAAGATGCTGGAATTTATCGTAACCAGGATCTTGTAGTACAGGAATTCCCAGATTGGCGTCACAGCGTCTATGAGGCTGCCTGGGATGACGGCCCCGGTCGGGTCTAAGGCGAAGGGTGAGGAAATCATGCTGATGATGGCCATGCCGTATAGGCATACGATTAGAATGATGCTGTACCGCCATGCGGGGCGTTTTCGCCTAACGTTGTTCACGTGAACTCTCGTTAGGTTGATGATTCCTATGGCGAATGCTGCAGTTAACATTGCAGTCAGATACGCGAAAAGCTGGTCTGAGCTTGCTTGCAAGTCGATTGGTTGCGAAACATTCACGTAGTAAACGAAGGCGTAGAAGAAACCCAGCGAGAAGATTAGTATCTGAAGAATTAGTTCTCCCCGAGTCATCTTCCGTTTACTTGAGGTCAATTTTCTTCCCTCAAAGCTGTAACAAATCGGCAAGTATTGGGTTGCCGAAGGTGATGAACAAGGCTCCCAATAGAATTAGGAGGATTGCGAGGAATTTACCTGCGTCTGGCCCAACGAGGGTTGAGATTGCTTCTGGGTCAGTGGAGAGGTAGCCTTGGGCCGTGTACAGTTCTTCGCCGATCAGGGTCTGGTCGCATGTTGCCATGAAGAAGGGTAATTGGTCCACGTTGGAAGTTCCGCCGAACTGGGCGATGGCTTCGGTTCGGCCTGCTTCGGCAATCTCCAGCGCCTCAGCCGAGAAGTCGCCTACGAAGAAATTAACGGCAGGTTTCTCCCTCCGGAGTATGCCCATTACGCCGGCTGCGAACGCAAATTGTCTAGCCGATAGATACCGAACGGTATCGGCCATGAACTCCTTCCCTTTACCCGCCTTAGTATACGCGGTCTTCACGATGTCTTCGGCAACCTGCTGCACGTTCACGTCCGCGGTTCCAACGAGCAGGCGGGCATCATGCTCAACGCAATGTTCCGCCACGTACTCTAAGAGGGCTAATGCGGCTAAGGTGTCCGGCGACGCGATGCTCCCGGTCCCTGGCGTGTAGAAGACGCTTCGGCCCAGTTTTGCCGCTTCCTTAATCCACCCGTCGATTCTTTCCAGGCCGGGGATTCCACGCGTCTTCAATTTCCTTTTCGAAGCAAATCTTGATAGTTCGTAAATCGCTACCAGCACGATGACTAGTAGCACAGCTTGTGCTGTGCGTCCTTCAACCAATCCCTGCATAAGACGAACACTCGCGTGTTCACGTATGTACCCGTGAATTAGCTTAAGACTCTATCCATGCCCGCTAGCCGAAGAGTTACCGCAGTCAATCAATTTGGGAGAAGAACTCAACTGAAAAATACAAAGAAAAGAAGAGTACGGGCCAGTTCCTAACGGAACCAGCTCAACCCGCTCATGCGGATTTATGCTACGTATTCGGTTTGACCGGTCTCAGATTTAACGTGACCACTTTCTGCAAGCTTCATCTTGACCTTGCGCTTCTTCGCCATCTCAACTCACCTCCAGAATTCCCTGTATAACATCAATACGTGAACAAACGTAGGGGGGGCACGTATATAACATGGGTTGGAGAAAAAGTAAAAAGGGCCGAATGTTCTATATTTCCACTAGGGAGAAGTAGTGTCAAAGACATTCGAGCCGAGCAAGAAACGACGGTTAAGCCGCAGCATCAAGATTAGCTCTGACATGTACGAGCGGTTGATAAGCCTCCAAGGTTTTCTCCAGTTGAAAGAGAAGCGTAAACGCAGCATGGATGAATTGATCGAGTTCATCCTATCTTTCGTACCTGACTTGGAAATCGATGTGGACGAAAATTACTACATCGTTCAACCGAAGAAACCCCGCGTCTAGCCAAGAATCTAGATAGTTCAAGGCAGCGTTCAAATTTGAGGGTTAATTGACCCTCTATCGACCATAAGGTTTCCAGAGAATGGCAAGCGGGCGCCTACGAACGTAATGTGGAGCATTCCGTTAGCGAATTGCACGGCTGTCTGGGAGGCGGTTAACGCGGCTTTGCGACTGGTTACGCGAAGCTGCGTCAAGGAGGTATTTACTAAGTTCTGGCGGACTACTGAGCAGCGCAGGGCGGCGAGCAGTTAACATGGGCGCCCAACAGTTGCACAGGAAAGGAAGGTCGGCATAGATGCCACTCAGAGTGTTCAACTCTTTCTCCCGCCGCAAAGAGCCCTTCACACCCTCCCCAGGCGGCGAAGTGAAGCTATTCGTTTGCGGGCCCACGGTCTACGATTACCTTCACCTTGGGCATGCGAGGACATTTCTCGCCTTCGACATAATCGCTCGTTACCTGAAGTTCTCAGGCTACCATGTACATTACATCATGAACGTGACGGATGTGGCGGAGCGGATTGTGGAGCGGGCGGAGGAACTCAAACGGGACCCACTCGAATTAGCCCGCCAGTACCAAGCAGCCTTCTTGGAAGATATGCAAAGCTTAGGGATAACTAGCGTTGACCGTTACGAGAGAGCCTCCGACTACATTCCACAGATGATCGCCCAAGTTGAAGGCTTGGTTGGCAAAGGGGTAGCGTACGAGACTGAGACTGGGGTATATTTCGAGGTAGGGAAGTTTCCAAGGTTCGGCGAACTCTCCGGGCTGAGCCATGACGAGCTTGGGTTGAGGCGGCTTGAATTGTGCTCCTCGAAGCGCAACCCCGAAGATTTCTCGTTGTGGAGGAAATACGACAAGGGGCAGCGTTGGGATTCGCCCTGGGGTTCTGGCCGGCCTGGTTGGCACATTGAGGATACGGCGGTTTCAATTGCCCATTTCGGGGACACTTATGACATGCATGGCGGAGCCTCAGAACTCATCTTCCCACACCACGAAGCAGAGATAGCACAGGCGGAAGCGTTGACGGGCAAGGCGCCCTTCGTGCGGTACTGGCTCCACACAGGCTTGTTAAGTGTGGAGGGGCGAAAAATGAGCAAATCACTGGGCAACGTGGTCCGCATACGCGAGGCCATCAAACAATACGGCGTCCCCACACTCAGGTTTTACTTTGCCTCATTCCACTACCGGCAACCGATGATCCTCTCGGCAAGCGGGCTCAGAAAGGCTACGCGCGAACTAACCGCGATAAACAAGGCCTTGCATACTTTCATGGCAGCCCAACCAACAACCACCCAGAAGCACGAAAGGAAGCTGCAGGCTCTACTTGAAAGATCTGAATCCGCCTTCAAACGCAACATGGACAACGACTTCGACACGCCCAAAGCCCTCGGCGTCCTGAAAACGCTCGCTAGAAACCTAGCAGGCCTGAGAGGAAGCCAAGAAGCGAAATTGAGAGCGGAAACCGCGTTCCGAAGAATGGCTAACGTATTTGGCATAGTGAACTAGTAATCGTTGAAAGCCGCCGTGGGATAACTCCTGACCTCTTGGCTTGGTTACATGTTCAGGGAATGAGGACGATTTTGCCGTAAGCGTCGGGCGCCATTACTTCGCGGTGTGCGCGCGATGCTTCTGCTAGCGGAATTTCCTTCCCTACAACAGGGCGTAGCTTGCCGTTCTCTAATCCTGCGTACAGGGCAGAGTGAATGGTTAATGCTTGTTGAGGCGTGACGTTGAACAGGAGCATGCTCAGAATCGAAGCATCCCGCATCATGGCATCTCTCGGGTCAATTTCTATTCTACCCCTGCTGCCAATCACTACAACCCGTCCACCCATCGCCAGGGTTTTCAGGTCCTTGTCAAGGTTGACGTTGGCAAGCATCTCTAGAATCACGTCGACGCCGTGACCTTGGGTCAATGGTTGGATTTGGTCGAGATAGTTGGGCGCACGATGGTCTAACACATAATGGGCGCCTTGTTCAAGCGCCAACTTCCTTCCTCGTTCACTACCGCCTGTTCCAATAACTTTCATACCTGCGGCGCGCGCCAACTGTACCGCCGCGACGCCGACGCCGCCAGATGCCCCATGAACCAGAACAAATTCTCCCGGAGTGACTTTAGCGAGTTGGAAGAGCGCCCGGTAGGCTGTGGCGTAAGGGACGTTGACTCCAGCTCCTTGCGCGAACGTTACCTTGTCAGGCAATGGGTGTACTTGGTATTCTTCGCAGAGCGCCTCCTCCTCATACGCGCCGTTAATGCTGCCAGAGATGTAGACACGTGCGCCAACCTTCACGCTAGTGACACCTTCGCCTACGGATTCCACGATCCCCGCCGCATCTATACCAGGAGTGTATGGTAACGTGGGCCTCCTCGAGGTGCCTGAGCGGGTGTAGGTATCCGTGGGGTTGACGCCTGCAGCCTTCACCCGGACCACAACCTGCTTCGGGCTAGGATGAAGGTCCGGCATATCCTCCAACACCATGACCTCAGGACCACCGAACTCTCGAACTCGAATCGCTTTCACTCCAATCCCACCGACCTATCTGAAACCCAACGCCTCAAAGCGTCCGATATTAACGAATCCGCCCCTCAATTCCACCCGCCAATCAAAATTGCTTGCTGGTAGAGCTTGTATCGGCGAAGATATTTGAGGGGGGTTCATTCTAGTGTTTGCGATTGCAAAATGATAATCGCAGAGGTCACCGTCTCAGTTCTCGGTGAAGGGTCAAGCATCGGCCGGTTCGTCCGGGTCGCCGTGGAGACTTTGAAGAAGTCAGGGCTCAAAACGGTTTCAGGCCCTAACTCGACTTCCATTGAGGCTGCTACCATTGACGAGGTTCTCGATGCCGTGAAGGCCGCTCACTTAGCCGTCGTCAAGACGGGTGCAAAAAGGGTGGTTACCACGGTAAAGATGGATGATAGGCGCGACAAGGCTGCAACCATGGAAACAAAACTGAAGGCCATCAACTAACACTGGGCAATGTTCCTAGAAACTAGGCCGTGCATTCCTTCCTACTTCGCCCCTGAACTATCAGCGGGGCTAGTCCGGTTTCTTAAGCAATTCAATAACGCGCTCTTCTATTTCGCTTCGTATCTTGCGGACATCTTCTATCGGTTTGCCTTTGGGGTCCTCAATGTGCCAATCAACAAGCTTCTTCTCCATCCGAACAATCAAGGGTCTTGGGCAAACGTCTTCAACACGGCAGCCCATCGTAACAACATAGTCCGCAGCTTCAATCATCTCGGGCGTGAGAAGTTTCGGCTTGGTGGAGGACAAGTTGAAGCCCCTCTCTTTCATGGCTTCAATAGCGGTCGGGTTAACTTTCGTAGCAGGGATTGTGCCTGCACTGGTGGCATCAATTCCGTATGAGCGCGCAATCGCCTCAGCCATCTGACTTCTGCCCGCGTTCTCCACGCAGACGAAGAGGGCTTTCTTCATCAATCCGCCGCCTCAATTAGGCTGAAGCCTTTCGTGATCAGGTTCCTGACTTTCAGGTTCGCTATCTTGTAGAATACCCATTTTCCGTTGCGCCGTGAACTCAACAGCCCAGCTCTTTCGAGTATGCCTAGGTGGTGCGAGGTAGTTGGCTGCGTTAGCCCTAAAGCAGCCATAACTTCGCAGGAACATAGCTCCTCATCGCCAATTAGCCTAAGCATCTTCAGCCTTGTAGAATCGCCAAGCGCGGAGAAGAAGGCCTTCAATTCTCGAAACGTGGCATCCTCCTCCCTTATTCGCGATTTCAGCTGCGTGATCCGTTCAGTGGGCGTCCAATTAGAATCGACCAGCCCGAGGCTTACGAGGCGTTTGATTCTTGCTTGGGCGATTGTTGTGCTCATGTTGACCAGAAGAGACTACATATCAATGTACTTAAATATGTTGTTCTAATACGTCAGCGGTGAGCAACTTTGAGTGAGGAACAAATCAAGGAAGCGGTAAGAAAACACTACAGCGAACTGGCTGTACTGAATGAACCGTGCTGCGGAAGCGGCTCCGAGGGTTCGTCCTGCGCAACAAGCTCGACGGAGGAGGCTCTCCCGAGCGAGGCTCTGAGCGTGGTGGCGAGTTGTGGGAGTCCCTTAACCCATGTTCAGGTTCGAGAGGGAGAGGCAGTACTGGACCTGGGTAGCGGGGGAGGGGTTGACGTCTTCCGCGCTTCGAAACTTGTCGGGGAAGAAGGCCGCGTTATCGGCCTTGATGCCACGCCCGAGATGATTTTCAGGGCACGAGAAACTGCCAAGAAGTATGATTACAAGAATGTGGAATTTCGGCTTGGGGAAATCGAGCACATGCCCATCGAGAGTAACTCGGTGGACCTAATCATAAGCAACTGCGTCCTGAACTTGGTTCCAGACAAGGAGTTAGCGTTCAGAGAGATATACCGCGTCCTCAAACCTGGCGGCAAAATTTCTGTGTCAGATATGGTGGCAACTCAAGAAGGCCGAAAGGAAATCAAGCCGGAAGAATGGGCGGCTTGCATAGCAGGGGCAGTTACATTCAACGAGTACAAAGGCATCCTCGAAAAGACAGGGTTCACAGAAATCGAGGGATCAGATGAGTCTCACGCGATAAACCAGGAAATGGAGTCTAAGCGGCTTAGCGTGAAGAGCATGACCTGGAAGGCTACGAAACCTAGCTGACCATTCCCATTAAGCCGTCAGCGCACAGGCTCACGAGTTTCGGAAAAAATGGCACAACGTCTTTCGCTGCTCGACAGATTTCTCACCCTCTGGATTTTCCTAGCAATGGCCATAGGGGTGGGCACAGGAGCTGTTTTTCCACAACTTCCGAAGCTTCTCGGGACGTTTAGTGTAGGCACAATTTCTCTTCCAATTGCAGTTGGATTACTGTGGATGATGTATCCTCCCTTAGCGCGTGTGAAGTATGAGGAGCTTTCGAAGGTTGGAAAGGCTTGGAAAATGTTCAGTGTCTCCCTCGTCCAGAACTGGCTCGTAGGGCCCTTTCTAATGTTCGGCCTCGCATGGCTGTTCTTGCCCGACATGCCCGAATACAGAATCGGAATCATCATCGTCGGGCTAGCAAGATGCATCGCGATGGTACTGGTATGGAACATGCTCGCCGAAGGCGACAACGAGTACGCAGCTGTTCTCGTTGCCCTCAACTCAATCTTCCAAGTTGCATTATACTCGGTTTATGCGTGGTTCTTCGTCACACTTCTTTCCTCTTGGATGGCTCGCGGCTCAGGAGTAGTTGTTGCGATCTCGATATGGGCCATAGCCAAAACCGTCTTCATCTATTTAGGCATCCCATTCATCGCAGGCATAGTAACCCGATACACACTCGTACGCAAGAAGGGAAAGGAATGGTATGACCAAGTCTTTGTGGAGAAACTGAGTCCAACAGCGTTGATCGGGTTGCTGTTCACGATTGTAGTCATGTTCTCACTGAAGGGCGAGTATATCCTTGCACTACCTTGGGATGTTGTGCGAATTGCAATACCTCTCGTCTGCTATTTCCTCATCATGTTCACAATCTCATTCATTATGTCCAAGGCATGGAACTTCTCCTATCCGGAGACGGCTACGTTATCCTTCACAGCCGCCAGCAACAATTTCGAGCTGGCAATAGCGGTTGCAGTCGGAGTCTTCGGAATAAATTCTGGCGAAGCCTTCGCCGCCGTAATCGGGCCCCTATTCGAAGTTCCAGTCCTGATTGGTCTTGTGAATGTGGCTTTGTGGGCGAAGAAGCATTACTTCCGCCAGCCACAAGTCGAAGTGGCAACAGTCACGCTTCCAACCGCATAGCGAAGGGCAACTGATCTAGCGCAGAAAATCTTCCTTAGTCGCGTACGTCCTAGTATAGCCAAGCCCGTAGGGGCTTTTTGGCTTCTTTCAAGGCGAAGCGGAATGCCTCTTTCCCCTTGTCGAAATAGTACCATTCATCTTTCCCGCCAGCTATGTACTGCCTTAGCTTGGGGGCCCACACCTTGTCGCAGATGTTAACGCAGTAACTACCCCTGTAAGTTCCGACGAAAATGAACCCGCCATTCTCATGGTTCTTGAGGTTTCCCTCGATTCTGACTCCTTCATCTTCGTCCAATGCCTCAATGTAATCCATCAAATCCTCTTCCGTGTTAATGGGTCGTTCAGAATACAGTTCAATCGTTCGCGGACTGTGGGTTCTGCTCTTGGGCATGTTGCGTGGCACTTGTCCCAGTCTTAATATTGCTTTCAAATCTACTTTTGGGCTCGGCGTGCTGGTCAAGGCTTACCGGGCTTAGGATTGTGAATTGTTGGCTTCGAAGCTGCTCTATTACGACGGTCAGAACCTGCGCACAATAATCCTGCAAGGCCACCTTCGCGGGCTAGCCTGGGATCGTCAGGATCGTTTTCAGATCGTTGTGGGCAATGGCGGTCGAGTCCTAAGAGTTCAGGAGGATGGCCCTGCTTCCATTGATTCTGGGACACGGCATAACCTCCGGGCCGTATCCGTAAACCCAACAGATGGTCGCGCGCTAATCGTTGGCAACGCTGGGACGGTCCTGCTTTTGGAGGGAGAACGGTTCACGAAGGTACCAGTGCCTACGTTCGAAAACCTGCGTGCAGTGGCATGGAACCATGACGGGTCGATAGCCCTGTTAGCCGGAAACAACGGAACCTTGCTCAGGTTTTCCCGGGGAGAGGTTGTGTCGGTCGACGCGGGAAGGGCGAACCTGCGGGATATATCGTGGCGGCCAAAATCGGAGGGCGCACTCATCGCGTCCAATTGTTTCGCGGAGGAATTCATCCCTTCGCCGAACCTCTTCAATTACGAGGCGGAAACGAACATTGTAAAACCCTTGAACGAAGGACGA
>Ga0187886_1000074_pt1 | contig 145221 bp, 116 predicted proteins | sample June2016WEW_20_1_FD_133001 | JGI IMG/M metagenome (GOLD analysis project Ga0187886, IMG submission 133001) | Peatland microbial communities from SPRUCE experiment site at the Marcell Experimental Forest, Minnesota, USA - June2016WEW_20_150 | ecosystem: Environmental > Terrestrial > Soil >...
GAGGTGTTGTCGTGGTCGAAGTCTCGGAATGCTAATGAGTCTAAAGTAGATTGGTGATTTACCACCGCTGATGCACGGATAAGGCTTAAGAAGTTATACCCTGCAATTTAACTGTTACAGAGCACTAGTTCCTCTGGTCTCTTTGTCGATTTTTTTTTCTTTCTGAATAGCTTCATAGACTTCTATGCGGTGTACAGGTACTTCTTTCGGAGCGTTGATGCCCAAACGTACTTTGTCCCCTCGCACATCGACGATGGTGATTTTTATGTCGTCACCAATCATAATCGACTCATCTTTTTGTCTGCTTAGAACCAACATTTTCAACTCCTTTTGTCGGCTGGTCTTATTATGTTTTACGAAGAAAGCCGCCTGCCTGTTCACCCCTCTGTTGGTCAAACGCTTTTATATGCTCTTATCCTGAAACGGCTTAACTTGAAAGCAGCGTCCAGCCAACAAACCTTTTGGCTCAACAGTATTTTCGGCTAATTCCGAGGCCTAAAACAACCATTTTTGCTTTTTTTAGGCAACCATGATTGGTTATAGGACTCTGTGTGTGTAACCATATAAAATATATGCACTTACCGTAAATACGCCGCTTGAAAAAAAGATGCACTAAATTTGCCGTCTTCCCCCAAATTGCCTTTTTATCCGTCAAGGCTTGACCTTGCCGAGACTTATAGGTGTTTTCGCCAATGATTATAGCAGATAACCAGCCAGTAGCCGGCAATTGAGCCTAATACCCCAAAAGCCACCGTCTGCACAGGCAAGATGGAATTAACCGCACTGGGGTAAAAAGCCGGCGGGTAGTGCTCGACAAGATGCTGCAAGGTATCCTGCCTGAAGGAAGTAGTAACAGCAAATCCGGTTACCAAAGCCGAAGCCGCTATCGGCCAGATATAACCGGCGTTGAGAAATTTCTTAACAAGAAAAGCAGCTATTCCAAACGAAACTAATACGGCAAAAACAATCTGGCCGACAGCCGGCTGAGCCACAACCGAACCTAATCTGGGGTCGGGTATTCTAATGTCCTGAGCAAATATCCCGATACAAAATTGAGCTATGAAAACCGAGCCGACCACAGCAATTATCGCATTCAAATATATATTGGCTTTAGAGTCGGATTCTTCTCCGCAGGATGCCTGACGGCGCTGGCTTTCGTTCGCCCCGCATCGTATGGTGCGGGGGATGATTTTCTGCCCGATAAGCACACCGCCAAATCCGGCAGCGACAATAGCCAGCCAGAAAATCGGCTCCCATTTAAGCGCCGCAAACAGCCCATGGCGTTGGGCGAGGGTCGGAGCCAGCCGCATCCGCTCTGCCATATTGCCACAGCGCACCGCCCAGATAGCAAGCCCTGCGGGTACCGCCAAAATACCGATTTCTCGGCCGTGCGGCCAAGAAAGAAAATAGCCGATAAAGCCGGCTAAAACCGCCAAGCCAGCCAAAGCTATCGCACCGCCAAAGGCAGGCACGGACACAACCCCAAATGGCTCAACTGGCGCCGCCAGAGGCCAGGCCCAAAAACCTATCAGGATAATGCCAAGCAGCAAGGCAGCGGTTACCTTCAATTTTGTAGCCCAGGAAAGCTCTGAGAACATACCTATACCTATAAGAACGCCTGCAAGGGATGCTACTATCTTGAAAACAAGCAGCCAGGATAATTCCATAACTTAGTATCCTTAAATTACACCTGCAACAGGATAGCACCAAAATCATCGATTATCAATAATCAACTTGAGCAAAACATCTGACTTTGGTAGATTGGCGTTTTAGTGCTGATAGTAATTTAATTTGAGGTTATTTTATGGATGTGCTTTTAATCGGCAACGGCGGACGTGAGCATGCTATTGCCTGGAAGCTGGCTCAATCGAAAAATTTAGGCAGACTCTATATCGCTCCTGGCAACCCCGGCACAGCCCAATGCGGTAAGAATATCCCTATCAGCGTTAATGATATTAACAAGCTGGTGGACTTTGCCAAGCAGAACAATATAGCTCTTGTTGTAGTTGGGCCGGAGGACCCGCTTGCAGCAGGTGCGGTTGATGCCTTTGAGGCAGCTGGTATAAAGGCGTTCGGCCCCAGCGCAGGCGCGGCACAGCTCGAAGCGGACAAGGCATTTGCAAAACAGATGATGCGCTCCAGCGCCATCTCCAGCGCAGAGGGGCAGGTCTTCGAGAGATTCGCAGACGCCAAAGCATATATCGCAAGCAGGGACGAGTCGGTGGTGATAAAAGCAGCGGGGCTTGCCAAGGGCAAAGGTGTTTTTGTCTGTGATGACCCTTCCGACGGTATTTTGGCGGCTGAAAAAATAATGTGCGACAAAATATTCGGCTCGGCAGGCGACAAAATCGTCGTTGAAGACAAACTGCTCGGCGAAGAAGCTTCTATACTGGCTTTCGTGGACGGCAGAAATATTTATGTTATGGAGTCATCGCAGGACCACAAGCCCATCGGTGACGGCGACACCGGGCCAAACACCGGCGGGATGGGCGCCTACAGCCCTGCACCGGTGGTTACTGATGAGATGATGGACAGAATCACACACGAAATTCTCGTGCCGGTGGTAGATGGTATGAATCGCAACGGCACGCCGTATAAAGGCGTCCTGTATGCAGGGCTTATGATTACTGCCGGCGGGCCGAGAGTGCTCGAATTTAACGTCCGCTTCGGCGACCCGGAAACCCAGCCGATTCTAATGCGGCTGAAAAGCGATTTGCTGGAGGTTATGCTGGCGGTTTGTGAAGGCAGGCTGGAAGATGTTACACTCCGGTGGGACCCAAGACCCGCCGTCTGTGTGGTAATGGCTGCGGGTGGTTACCCGGGAGAGTATGAAAAGGGGAAAATAATAACCGGCATAGACCAGGCTGAACAACTCGATGATGTTGTCGTATTCCACGCAGGTACCGCCGCCAAAAATGCAGACCTCGTTACCAACGGCGGCAGAGTGCTCGGCGTAACCGCTATAGGGCAAACTATAGCGGATGCAAAGGCAAAAGCGTATGAAGCCGTAGATAAAATAAAATTCGACGGTGCTTATTGCCGTCGCGATATTGCGGACAAAGCAATAAAAAGGACGATATAGTCGGTAGAAAAACTTAGAGCTATACGCTATAATACGCTTAAATGCTGCAGAAAATGCCGCCAAACTCAAACAAATCCGCTAAAACCGGAAACAGCAAAAGAATTTTTCACCACTGGCCTATCAAAGGTCTGATTCTGGTCTTCTGTCTATGGCTTGCCTTTATACTGACCGGCAGGGTCCTGTGTGGAATCGCTCTTGACCAGATTGCTGAGCTGACAAACACTAAAATTACAACCGAATCGGTTGATTTTAACATCAACGGCTCAGTTTTCATCAAGGAGCTCATAATCAGGCCTGAACAGCAAAAGAAATACGACGATACAATACTAAAAGCGGAAACAGTATACGCACGTTTCGGCGTATGCAGTTTATTGTCATTACATCCTCGGCTGAAAAAAATAAGTGTTAAAGACTTTGTCTTCGACGCTCAGCACGATCTGGACACAGACCAGTGGAATATTGCCGCATTTAGAATCAAGCCACCTAAAGGTGCCGCAGGGGAAATACCCATTATTCGACTCAAAAGAGGAACTCTCCAATACAGTAAAGTTTCGAACGGACGGGGCAAAGCTGTCGTAGCGGTACCTATTGATGCAGGATTTGCCCCAGCCAAAAAAACTCAGGACGGCTACAGCTTTAATATAACGACGGCGGATAGAGCCGACCGTGGCAAAAGTATCCTGACCGGATTTTGGAAACCCGGCAGGATTACAATTACCGGCGGAATCTCATCGGCTGATATCCCCGCCTTTGAGAAGGCTTGGACGATAAATGCTCTGGATGCCGAGTTGAATTATGACCGCAACGACACTTACTCACTGAAGCTCAAAATAGAAGATTTGCGCGGCGGGCATACTCCCGCCGATGATACATTCGCTGCTGACGGAGAAGCCTTTTTGGGCAAGCCGGGCGCATTTTCTGCTCTGCAAAGGTTCTTTAACCGATATCGACCTTCCGGCACAGTTGCTATTGACCTCCGGGCCCAGGGCAGTTTAGAACGACTAAGCGAAAGCACATTAGTCGGCAAAGTCCACTGCAAAGATATTTCCATCTGCGACCGCCACTTCCCATACACTGTAAAGCAGCTGACCGGTCGGATAGACCTTACTGAAAACAGCGCAATCCTGAACAACCTGCGCGGCAGGCACGGCGACACCGAGGTATCTTTTAACGGTTGGTCCAAAGATTTTGGCCCGAATTGGAAGTACCAAATCCAGATTACAAGCGACAATATGGCTTTAGATAACGACTTGTACGAAGCGTTAAGTGCAAAGGAGAAGGAATCCTGGGCTGCCTTTTCTCCGAGTGGTCTTGCGGCGATAGATTACAGATTCAGCCGACGGTCACAAGCCGATAAAAAAGAAACTTTGGCGGTTGAACTGCTCGGCGTCGAAGCTGCATACCGTCATTTCCCTTATCCGTTGAAAAATCTTTCCGGAAGGTTATTGTTCACTGACGACAGTATAACTGTTTCGGATGTGATTTCGCAGGTCAATGGCTGCAAAATAACCTTAAACGGCAAAATAACAGCTTGCAACACCGAGCAGCCAATATACGACATCTCAGTTAAAGCGAAGGATATCCCCCTGGATTCAACACTGGCTTCCAGCTTATCAGATAAAAAAAGCGATTTTTACAACCGATTTAATATGACCGGCCTAGCTGATGCCGACATAAAGATTTTCACACCTGAAGCCTACTCCGCCGAAGCGGCTGCGAAGGCCGGACAGGATTCTGGACCGATGAGTTTTATCGCCGATGTTTCTCTCAAAAAAACTACTTTGTCCTGGGGACTCCTTACGGAGAAAGCAGACGACTTTCCGCTGGTTATCTCCGATATATCAGCGAAGACTATCATTACGCCTGATTTGATACAAGTTGAAGATTTCACAGGCCGTTATAATCAGGCTCTGGTTTCACTGACCGGCCGAATCTGGCCCGGCGACGAAGCCAAAAAACCCCGCTATTGTTTGTTGCTGAACGCCGAACAAACGGAGCTAAACGATGAGTTAATTTCTTTGATGCCGCAGCCGCTAAAAAGAATCGTCTCCGAACTGCAGCCGAAGGGAAAGGTAAATCTCGCCGCCAATTTGAACAAAACCGACAGCAACAACTACCCTGACTATAAGATAACTGTGGACTGTCCCGGCAACAGCATCAACTTTGAGCCGTTCACCTATCCTATAAAAAATATTACCGGCCGGCTGACGATAACAAATAACACTATTACACTGGAGGACATTACCGCCCCCGCTGCCGTCTTGCGACAGCAAGACGCGGGGGCCGCCGATGATACTCTGATAACACCAAACGTCTCGACCGTAAAAATTAACGGGCGAGTAATACTGGCTGATGACGCTCTCAGCAGCAACCGACTTGAGCTTTCGGTAGGTGACATCACTTTTACCGCAGATAGTCTCAAGATTAAAGGCAAATCCTTAACGGGGCTGAAAGCAGACACCTACTATGACCCCAGCCGGCGAAGCTGGATGGCTAAAAGCCTCACCGCTGATTGTTATGGCGGCAAGTTGGCAGGTAAATTTGAATTGAAACGTTCGACCGAGGCAGATTTGGAGTATCTGCTGCAGGTAGGATTTGACAGTATTGATTTGAAACAATTTCTTTCAGACACAAACCCCTCGACTACTTCGACGTTGCTCAGTACAAGTTCGCTCGGGACGGGTCCAAAAGGAGCTCCTCGCGACAACTATACCACCGGGAAAATGAGCGGTGTATTAAGCGTCGCTGGCCGCACGGGTGAAAGCTTACCTTATATCGGCCGATGCCGTCTCCAAATAACCGATATGCAGCTCGGCAGACTATCACCACTGGCAAAGCTGTTGTCCGTATTAAAACTGACAGAGCCAAAAGATTTCGTCTTCGAGCAGATGCTCGTTGATTCATACATTGAGCACAACAGGTTGTTTCTTGAGCAGCTCGATTTATCCGGCGAATCGCTTGCTTTTAACGGCTCAGGCTGGATAGACCTGCAAAGCCGCGATGCCGATTTGGTTCTTTTTGCACGCGGCCGCCGCCTTGCCTCCGCTGAGCCTTCTATTTTACAGTCTCTGACCGAAGGCCTCGGCCATGCTGTTGTCCGAATGGAGGTTACCGGAAATGTCTACGACCCTCAGGTAACAACCGCAACCTTGCCGGTCGTAAAGGAAGCGGTGAAAATTCTTGGCATACCCCGCCGTTAAAAATAAGCAGAAAAGCCTTACCGCACGCCTGATAAGACTAACAAAGTAGTATTTGCAGCCGGTTAATTAAGACGCTGATTACTTCAGTTCGGTTATTTCGGTAAATCGTACCAGGGCGCCTTTGGTTTGCGGATGCGGCTCCGCTGTCCCCACCAGTCCGACTTTTCGGCCCACAAATTTGCTTAAATCCACATCCAACGCCTGACCCTCCGGCAAAGCATAACAGACTGTTTGCCCGGAATCATCGAGTATGCGGTAATGTTTCAGAGATTCTTCCTGACCATAAATTTCTGAGGTTTGAAACTGCCCTACTGCTGCAAATCCACCCAGTTCAGGAACTTGCGATAACTCTGTGACGCGAGACTTTTCTATCTGCTCACGAATATGCTGCAACTGTGAATCCTGAAGCTGAACCTCCTTGTCCACCGCCGAAGCTAATTCACAACGCTCTATCTGCTTAATCGCAAACTCCGAGTAGGATGCGGCCTTGCCGGCCTCTTTGTTACCCGCAAGCTCAGCCAGTGATTTCTTTATTTCCGCATAATTCTGTTCGGCCACCGGTTTGGCTCGTTCGGCCTTGATTTGTTCTGTCAAAGCGTAATACTCCTTTAGCTTTTCAGACTCAATGGAAATAGTAACGGGAACAACTGCAGGAATATTAGCTTCTGGCTCGGCCTTTGGTTTAACAATCACCTCAACCTCGCCAACGGCCCCGACCGGCTTGGTATACTGAGTAAGTACCCAAAGGTAGGCGCCGGTCGGCGGAGTAATTTTATAATAATCGTCCATCTCCTCGCCCATCAACTCGACTTTATCGCCTCTGTTGAGCTCTAACTGCACAGTCGTGGAATGCATCGGCTTGAGGAAGTCGGAGCCGGCATAGACACGGATGGCATCGCCGGTAACTACCCCAATGCCGGGATTATTCGGCTCAACGCTGACATACTGTTTTGAAATCCAGGAAAAACTGCTGGCCGGCGGAACAATGTGAGACCAGCTGTACTTGCTGGCGACCACCTTTACTCTGTCGCCGGTATTGAGCTTGCCGCAGTGGTAGTAATTTGTCCCCGGCCCGGAGCGTATATTGACATTATCGTCGATTATCTCGGCAACATAGGGAAAAGATGGCTCATTCCCTTCCGTCTCAGTGGCTGAAACAGACTCCTGCGGTGAATTAACGGTCTTTTGGGCAAAGCCGACGGACGACAAACTTATCAAACAAACAAGAATAAAGAGATTGATGAATTTGGTATGAGATTGCATTTTCTGTCTCCCAAAAAGAGTCTCTTTCTAAAAATGACCAAAACCTCAAACTATTTTATACGATTTTTCAAATTAGCACCCGCCGCAGAAATTGTCAACTTTTTTCTTGCCCAAATATTACTTCGAATCGCTATGGCGGGTAGCGAATAGAAAAAGGCCGATAGGTGCCCGTTCTACCTTTGCAATTTGGCGATCTCGTCGTTGCACATTTTTACCTGTCCCGGGTCAGAAAGCTTTTGGGCCGCAGCCTGCAAGTGCTTTATCGCCAACTCCGGCTTATGAAGATAACGGGAATACAATATCCCCACCATCAGCTCCACCTGCTCAACATATTCATAGTTGCTGTAGTGAGTTAAAAACTTTTCGTATGCCTGTGCCGATTCAGCGTGTTTACTCTCACTGGCAAGCTGATTGGCGATATCCAGCAGATGCTGGCGAGGCAGAAGCTGCTCACTATCAAGCTCGATAAGCTCCAGATAAACCTCAGCAGCGGCAGACAGATTGTGCTGCAATGTCCGGCTTGCGATTTCCTCGCGGAGTTGCTTGATTTTTTCCTCTCGCTGCTGCTGAGCGGCCGTTTTCTTAATCTCTTTTACCTTTATTTGCTTGGCCGTTGTCCGGCCGGCAAAAGGGTCGTAACCGTCCGAGACAACGTCGCCGTAATGACGACGCTGGTTCCATCGTTTTATCATCGCCCATAAATCGAACCGGCTGCCGCCGATTAAACCGGTTGCAAGCATCACCACCATAGCCAAAATGCCAAAGGCATATCCCGCCAGATGGGCGCTATACGCAATTGCGCTGGGTGAAAATCTCGGTTCAACAATATTGTCCCAGACAATCAGCTTAAAAGCGATAAAGTATAATGCTGAAACCTCAAAAGTATCAATAAAGTAGAAAAACCAGTAAAAAACCGTAACTAACGTCTGCGGAAACAGGACTAGATACGCGCCAGTTACAGCAGCCACGGCCCCGCTGGCGCCGATAACAGGACTACTGCTCATTAGTGTGTGGCCTATTCCGCTGAATACCGCCCCTGCTAAGTAAAGGCATAGGTATCCGATATTGCCGAGCTTGTCATTAACATTATTGCCGAAAAGATACAAAAAGAACATATTGCCGCCAATGTGTAGAAAACCGCTGTGCAGAAAGGCATAGCTTACAAACTGCCACAGATACGGCCGGGCAGGAGTGAGCATAAATTGTAATGCCGCTGGCCGAAGAATCTCCCCCGCCTCGGTAAGAGGGTTTCTATGAGGCCAGTATGTCAACAGAAAAATTAGGGCATTGGCGGCTATCAGCGCGTAATTCGCGTATGGCGCCCGCCAGGGCCGAATACTTGTTCGAATAGGTAGTATAAACAGCATAACCTAACCGCCAATTTTAAGATTGAGCTTAAAAACCAGCTTATTGTAATGGCTAAGCAATGCTGTGACAAGACATAAAAAAAGGACGGCAAAAGCCGTCCCACCTGGAAAGATATTATTTAAGTTCCTCCCCTCACGGAAAGCATCAACAGCCGGCAAATCCATTTGCACTCATCGGCTTCCCCCCAGCCGCTTCCTCTTGCAATAAAAGTATAAAAACAAAATGGCACAAAGCCAAACCCTCGAACAAAAAAAACTTTATTTTTTCCTGAAGTGATGTTAATCATTGTGTATTAATCGAGTTGTGAGTAGCGCAAAATGGATGCAGAAATAATAAAAAAGCGCATCAGGACCATTCGTTACAGTTTGAAGAAAAAGCGGCTCAAGTCCCTTTTGGTAACGAAACCCGCCAATGTAACATATCTTACCGGCTTTTTAGGGGACGATAGCTGGGTCCTGATTACCGATAGGTTCGTTTATCTTTTGACCGATAGCAGATACACCGAGCAGGCAAAAAACCAATGCCCCGCTTGCAATATTATCGAACGAAATAAACCAATGGTCGAGGCGGTCGCCGACCTGCTGAAAAAACTAAAATCAGTACGGGCGGTAGCTGTCGAAAAATCCGTTTCGCTTGCCGCTTTCGAAATGCTGAAAAAATTTGTTAAGGTTCGGCTTAAAACAGTTGCAAACATGATTGAATCCGCCCGTAGCATCAAAGACAAAAGTGAAGTCGCAGCCGTCAGTGCAGCATCGCAAATCGCGGCAAATGCCCTGAGGCAAACTTTTAAATATATAAAACCTGGCGTAACCGAGAGCGAATTGGCCGGCCGACTGGATTTTCAAATCCGAAAAGCTGGTGCAATAAACAGTTTCGAGATAATCGTCGCCTTCGGTCCAAATGCCTCGCGTCCCCATCATCGGCCGACACCCAGAAAGCTCAGGAAAAATGATACGGTTCTTATCGATTTCGGCGTCAGGTTCGATGGCTACTGCTGCGACATTACCAGATGTTTTGTCGTTGGTAGCGTGAATCGCTTTTATAAAAAGGTTCACGATGCCGTGCAGGAAGCACAAACCGCCGCTCTCAAAATGATAAAAGCCGGCGTCGCAGCCAAAAAGGTCGATGCCGCTGCAAGAGAAGTAATTCGCAAAAGCGGTTTGCCCGTTTATGGCCACGGAACGGGCCACGGCCTGGGTCTGGAAGTGCATGAACAGCCCATCATTTCGGCTAACAGCAAAACTAAATTACAGCCGGGGATGGTCTTCACAATTGAGCCCGCCGTTTATATTCCGGGCAAACTCGGCATACGAATTGAAGATGACGTTCTCGTAACCGAAACCGGCTGCAAAATCTTGACCCACAAGTGCCCGCGCAGGATATAAACTGCGCCGAACATTTGTTTGACCGGCTAAAACAATAGGTTATAATAGGATAGTTCACTAGGGGTGGCTTGCCGACGGGCGGGTCTGAGAAAAAACCCTTTGAACCTGATCAGGATAACCCCCTTTCTTGCTTTCGCAAGAAAGCAGGGGGGAATGCCTGCGTAGGAAAGTGATTGACTTCATCAAATTCTGACAGCAGGAACTCAAATCGCTTCCGCCGTAAGGCGTCCTGTGGACTACGGAAGCGATTTTTGTTTTTGCACGGAATTAAAATGGCTACACAACTACAATCAGCAAAAGCTGGAACAATCACCGATGAGATTAAATCGGTGGCCCGGAGCGAAAATCTTGATGCTGAGTTTGTTCGCAGCGAGATTGCATCTGGTCGGCTGGTAATACCGGCAAATGAGCTGCATATTAAAACTAATCTCAAGCCGGTCGGTATCGGCAGGGCACTTCGCACCAAGGTAAACGCCAATATCGGCACAAGCAGCGTCAGCTCGGAGGTTGTGACCGAGATTGAAAAAATGAAAGTTGCGCTCCAGGCCGGCGCAGATGCGATTATGGATTTAAGCACCGGCGGCAATCTCGATGATACACGCGAAAAGCTGCTGGCACAATGCCCCGCGCCTTTCGGCACAGTGCCGATCTATCAGGTCATACAAGGCAGAAATGTCGAAGACATAGACGAAAAGATAATTCTGCAGACAATCGAAAAGCAGGCCAAACAAGGCGTCGATTTTTTTACGATTCACGCCGGTGTGCTGAGAGAACATCTGCCGCTGCTTGAAACCCGCCTCGGCGGCATCGTAAGCCGCGGCGGAGCGCTGTTGGCCAAATGGATGCTGTATCACAACAAGCAAAATCCGCTTTATGAAATGTTCGATGAATTGTGCGGCTTAATGGCTGAATACGATATCTGCTTTTCACTCGGCGACGGCCTTCGGCCAGGCTGCATCGCCGACGCCACCGACCAGGCCCAAATCGCAGAGCTAAAAACCATCGGCGAATTGACCCGCAGGGCGCAGAAAATGGGCTGTCAGGTTATGGTCGAAGGACCCGGCCACGTGCCGTTCGACCAGATACAATACAATATGGAAATCGAGCAGCAGATTTGCAACGGTGCTCCATTTTACGTTCTCGGCCCTGTCGTAACCGATATCGCCCCCGGCTACGACCACATCACATCAGCGATAGGTGGAACCGCCGCCGCCTTTTACGGTGCGTCGTTCTTGTGCTATGTTACGCCCAGAGAGCATCTCGGCCTGCCGAATGTCGATGATGTCCGGGCGGGGGTGATTGCGGCGCAAATAGCGGCCCACGCAGGAGATATAGCAAGAGGACTAAAAGGGGCGGCGGAAAGGGATAGAAAATTAAGCGTTGCACGATTCAATCTCGACTGGAAAACGCATTTTGCCGAATCCCTCGACCCGCAAACAGCCGAGAGAATGCATCTTGAGGCCTGCAAAGGAGTTATGGACGCTGACTTGCCATCGGCTGATTACTGCTCAATGTGCGGGAAGGAATGGTGCAGCGTCAGAATTAACAAAGAAATCCGCGAAATGAAATTTAAAAAGTAGCTGTATTTTTGCTAAAACGGGTAATTTGGGTAAGGTGGGGTAGCACCAAACGCGCAAGTTCGTGTTTGAAAACGTCGAAAAGTGTAGAAAAATTTGGAAAAAGTGAGAAGAATTGCGAAAAAAGTATAGAAACGGTTGAAAAAATTGGAAAGTTTTTTACCCCCCTTGCGCGAATTGTTCGAATCGAACAGTTCGCGCAGTTTTTAGTTTTGAGTTCTTAGTTCATAAAGAAGTTCGGGTAAAGGTTGCCTAAGTTAACAAAGAACGGAGAGAGGATAGGGTTTGGGGTTTAGGGGTTAGGTCCTTCGACAAGCTCAGGATGACAAGGTCATTTTTGGATGATGGCGATTTTGGTGGGGGCGGAAGAAAATCAAAGATTAAAAATCAAAAAGCAAAAATACAGAGCAAAAATTAAAAATATGGAACTGCTGATTTAATAAATTGTTTATACCCAGAGGGCGGAGATGGTGTCAGAGATTTTTTTGGGGAGAAGATTTTGATGAGTTTTTTGTTTTCTATTTCATAATTTGTTTTCCATTTCATAATCAGAGTTGTAGTATATAAGCATATGCGTATATACTTATATCATGATGTCTGGCAGTTGTATCTTTTTTTCTTGAGTAAAGGAAATATCACATAAAGAAAGTACGGAGGCAAACAGTTATGACAGACGCAGAAAAACTGGCGGGGATATTCAAATTGCTTTCGGTAGCAGCAAGGGTGCGAATTGTGCAGGCACTTAAGCGACGAGCAATGTGCGTTACCGAGTTGACGTCGCAACTAGGGATATCGCAGGAGGCAACTTCTCAGCACCTGCGAGTGTTAAGAGAAGCAGGAATTATATGGTTTCAAAAAAGAGGGTTTCATGTTTATTATTCGCTTGATAAACAAAATATGGCTTCAATGCATAAGGCAGTCAGTGCGTTATACGAGCCGGGCTATAAGTAAAGCGGTGGTTTGTATGATTATATAAGTATATGCGTATATACTTATGGACTGCTTTAAGAATGGCGGGATTTTTAAGTGAGGGATTTGAGAAGTGGGGTTGAGAATTGAAAGACTGGGTCCCCGCCAACAACATGCGGGGATCTCCGCTACGCTTCGAGGATCTGCGCTTTGCTACGAATGGCGATTTCGTCGTGGGTCAGGCCGAGAAGATATTTGGCCAGTTATTGCTCCAAGGCTGCTTCGAGTTCAGACTTAAAGTCTTTGTAGGTTTTTTCACGAACAGATGCGAAAAATAAGTCGTAACTGCACGGCGATAAAAATTGAAAATAATAATTCTGTTTTTTCTGTAACTGGTTCACGTTGGAAAAATGTTCCTTAGCGTATCGGAGTTTGGCTTGGTTCTCGTCAGAAATATCGCCGTCCATTTTGATTTCCACAACAATAATATCCTTATCTACTTTGATAAAGAAATCAGGATTGAAACTTCCTTTTTTGGGATGTTCTCCTTTTCGCCAAGAATATTCAATGCTATAGAAACCAATATCGAGGGACTTTATCCAAGCATTTATTGCCTTAGCATTTTGTTCGGTAGTCAATAACCGTACAAATTTACGTTCAGGTTCGTATGAGGCTATCGCAATATTCAAGGGGGTCTTAAAGTTGTACTTGTTTTGCACTTTGATCAAGGCGGATCTCGGAAGGCTCTCGTCTTCCTCAAGTTCCTTTAGTATTTTTTTATCTACGGTTTCTCCTAAAATCATTGAGTAATCATCCCAAAATATAGTACTATCCCGACGGAGAGACCCAATGCCCGAACTAGCTTTGTTCATCGTTATAGTGTTGATTTTATAAGGTTCTTTTGATTTCGGCACTATTCTGGGAAACGTGCTGCTTTTACGCCTGATAACTCCAAAGGCTTGTATTGTCTTTTGGCGGTTTTCTTCACTAACCATATTAGTTTTATCTTTGATTTCCTGCAAGGATCGCTGGATAGCTTTAACAATCCGTTTTTTTGACCATTCTTGGCTATAGTTAGTTCCAGCATCTTGGTCAAACACATATAATCTATTAAAAATATCGTTGGCAATTTCCTCAACGGAGAGCATCTTAAACTCAATCAGCGTCTTTTTGGTATCTTGTTCACCCGAAACCGCCTTGACATAAGTTGTACCTTTTTCTACGACCGCCTTCTGGCTCGAATAGGTAATGTAGCCCTTCTTTAAAAGCTCAAATTCATCTTCTTTAGGATATTCCTTAATCTCCTCGACAATCTTATCATAGTCTATTTGATGAATATCAAAGTTATAATCTTCTTTCTTATCCACAGGGTATGAATGGATGCGCTTCTCAATCTCTAAAACTTCATCTACAAGGTGCCTTATACTGCTTGACCATTTGTTATGATTGAAAACAGTTACGACTGGCTGATTGCCTCTATAAACCTCCGGTATCCTCAAGCCTCTTCCTAAGACCTGCGCAATCAGAAGCTTTGAATTAAACGCTCTCTCCTCATGTGGAACAATCTGGAAAACATTTTTTACGTCCCATCCTTCCGATAACATACTAACAGAGGTAATCCACTCGACAGGTTGGTTCTTGTCATCTACTCTTCGTAGAATTGGAATATTGTTTTTATGTTCGTTAGCAGAAGTAACTATCAAGACCTTCTTCGTTGCTTCCCCTTTGCCAATTTTTTCTTTCTTGGCAAGGAAAGCAATCAGTTTTTCAGTGAGACGTTTGCATGCGGCGATATTTTTGGTAACCAAGATGGTAATGGGTTTAACCTTACGATATTTGGCTGTTTTATTTTCAATGTGATTGTCGTAAATCTTTTGAAACTTCTCATCCTCACTTCCTGAGGAATCCTCCGCCACATATCGTATGGATTTGACAAATTTCTCCTCAATAGAGTCCCTCAGAGAAAAGCGATGAATGACATCAGTAAAATAGTCATCTCCTATATAGCAAGTGCCTGAAACATTCACGATAAAGTTGAACCCATATTTAGGATCAAGTAAAAATTCCTTCCACTTTTTCAGTGCTGTATCAGAAGGACTCATCAAATGATGAGCTTCATCGTTCAATACAAGAGTCTGCCTACCTTTTCCGACCAGACTGTCTTCGATTGCGGATTTAGTATTGATATAGGTAGCGTGAATGTTCTCAATACAGATGTTACCTTTCTGAATGGTATTGGATGCGTTTATAATGCGGGGATTGATTATCTTAGAATTAGCGGGCAGAAGATCCTTTAAAATTCTATCGGCGGAGAGTCCCCGAAACTTTTCAGTCAAACCGGATTCGATGGTATTAGATGGACACAAGACCAACACCTGATTCACGGCACCCTCCGCAAGCATAATGCGGGCGATACCATACATTACATAGCTTTTGCCGGTGGCTGTCGCATGATCCAAGGAGCAGGATAACTTATCCGGCAATTGTAGACTAGTGAGAAAATCTTCAAAAGATGAATACTTCTCCTGAAGTTTGGGGTTATTATGATAGTTTTCTGCCGCCAGTTCTTTGAGGCTTTGATATTCATCCCCCAAAAGGTATCGCGTCGTCTCTCGAATGGCCTCTTTTTGATACTCCCTATCGCCGCAAAGGGCGTCCATAAAAGCCTCGTATTTATTCGGGTCAAACCTCTTAGTATCGTAATTAGGAGATACCTTGAGGACTAAATCTTTATTCTGAAAAGTCTGCCGTTCAAGCATGGCTACTTTTTCCTCTTGTTATTAAAATCAGATAGAGATTTTATCTCCCGCTTCTCGTTGCCGAAGATGTCAATGTAAATAACCATTATTTGCCCCTTGACTTTGTCCTTGGCAAATCGCACCTCGTAGCTGTTCTTCTTTAAGTCCTCGGCGTAGAAGACCTCATCCAAGTCAAAGACCTCACCATCAAAATCGTAATCAAGCATTACCATGGAAAGGGTTTCAAGGTTGGCAAATTGTCTCGGTTTGCGGGAAATAATCCTGCTTTCAAAACGTTCTATCTTGATGACACAATCTTTTGCTTGCCCACTCAAGAGGTCTTTTTCCCTAGGCTTATCCACATAATAGCGGCAGTTCACCGCGGGAGGCTGAATAAAATCGAAACCGACGGCGTCTACCGTATCGTTAACATTCATTTCGCTGACAGGCTGTTTGAGATTGGTAAATCCGCGATTATGAATCTCCTCAATAATAGAGTATGGTATGCGCAAAATGTAATATTTAGTCTTTCCTTTTTCAATGTAGTCTTCAAGGAATTTCACGGAGGCAGCAGGGGCAATAACAAAGAAACGTTTCCCGATTTTGTCCTCAAGATACTTGTGCACGTCATCAATAAAACCTCTGTCCATTATTGCATCTTTATGCTTCTGATAGTTGAAAACAAGGACGCTGCCTGCTCCCAAATAGCCATCCAGTTCAATTTTTGAAACCTCATGCTTCTCATCCCGGCACTGAAAGAGTTTCAGGGCGAATTCCCGATACTGTTCCCAAGGAAGTTCCTTGATCATCTTGTAATCATAAAGACCAGCATTGTAGAGGGTGAACGGCTTGCAAGGCTTTCTATACTTCTTCTTTGGGTTTTCTAAATCCTTGCTTTCTACAATGTTCAAAAGTCGCTTTTGCATAGTGTAAATAGCCAATTTCCCACAGTCCACACCAATCCACTGTCTCCCTAATTTTTCAGTAACAGCAAGGGTTGTACCTGATCCAGCAAAACAGTCCAACACAAGATCGTTGGTATTGGAAGAAGCCAATATTATACGTTTCAAAAGTTCTTCCGGGTTTTCGGTGGGGTAACGCGCCCCAAAAACATATCCCTTAAGATCTGTCCAATTAGAATCAACAGGTGTGTTCTCAGTTTGTAGATATTCAGGTAATCCCTCTATTTTTTTTCCATTCAAGTCGGTATATGCTATACTATCGTTTATACGTATCCGGTTTTCTCCACACATAATACCGATCTTCTTTTGAGTAAATGTCCAATGTCGGCCTCGTGGGGGTAAAAGTTTTCTTCCCAAAATAATTCTTTCTGGTGGATTTCTTAACCCGGGAGAACTCATTCCTCTCCATTGAGGCTCTGCCTCGCTACCACAGAACGAACATATGCGTTTTCGGTATTGTTGGTCAAAAACCGAATCAGAAGACATCGTGTAATAAAAAAGTGAATCGGTCGCTACATTATAACGAGTTATGTCTAACAGTTGCCTTTTGAAACGATTAATTATGATTTCATTTTGAAAATTTTCCACGCCAAAGATCTCATCCATGATTGCCTTAATATAATGTCCAAAATGATAATCTATTCTTATATATATACTGCCGTCATAAGAAAGCATCTCTCTGAGAAATATCAATCGCTTACGCAAAAACTCTATAAAACGGGCACCCATTGTCTTAGCAGAGTATGCAGATGTCCCCTTGCTAATACTATACTCATCTCCTGTTCCAAACGGCGGATCGATATAAATCAGCCTCACCCCCGGTGTTCCATCAGCGTTTTTAAGTTTCCCTTCCTGTTTCATCTGCAAGAGCGTTTTTAGTACTTGAAGGTTATCGCCAAAGATAAGCATGTTCATCCAGCCGTTGCCACTTTTGCCATTTCGGAAGGTTTTAACCGGCTGCAAGGGAACTGCCATCGTGTCAGCAAGAATATCTTCCTCTCGCTCTTTATCAGCATAAACCAGCTCGTATTCTTTCTTAGTATCAAAAAGGATACTATGCTTGAGATTTTCCAACTGGTTAATAAGCTGTTCTTTTTCCGTCTCGGATAATCTTTTATCATTCCTTAAAGTTTGCAGAACCTCGTTGATTTGAATGTTATTTAATTGCCCCATTTCTTTATAAAACCTCGAGAATTCGGGTAAATAACCCCAGAGAGATAGTAAACGCCGTCTCTTACGGCACATCTCACAGGGCAAGGGTATTGTAAACTATAAGAAAGGGGTAAGCAATTTGATTTAATTTAGGATTTGGGTTACAGATCTGGGCCCCAGATAACAACTTTCTGGGGTCTTCGCTTCGCTACGACAAGGTGGGTCCCCGACATGGATCCCAGATAAAGACATTCTGGGATCTTCGCTTCGCTACGAGAAGCAAGGAGGCAACAATCGAGGATCTCCGCTGCGCTACGAAAATCAAGTATAATACAGGAATGCAAGAATACTATGTGTACATACTGACGAAAAAGCGAGATGGAACGTTATATGTCGGGATGGCAAAGGACTTAGCAAGTCGAACCGTAAGGCATAAAACTGGAAGAGGAAGCAAATTTGTTCAAAAGTATAATCTTGATAAGTTGGTTTATTATGAAAAAGTAAAGAGTTATCGTGAGGCACGTAGCAGGGAACGACAACTGAAGTGGTGGAAACGAAAGTGGAAGCTGGTACTGATTGAGCAGATGAATCCGGAATGGAAAGATATGAGTAAGGAAATTCTGGGCCCCAGATAAAGACATTCTGGGGTCTTCGCTGCGCTACGAGGGGCTAAATGGTCAGGTTTTCATTGAGTCGAGCTCGATGAAGGCGATGGGAGCAAAGATAAAGACGGGCAGCCAGGCCCAGAACTCCGGTATTACCCTGTCAAAGACGGCCTCTGTTGCGAACATTTTACAGACAAACATTATGACGAAACACGCAGCCGTCGTGCCAAAGCTAATCATAATGGCTGACTTCATCGACTTTGGGTCTCGACAAACCAAAATCGGCAGGCACACCATAAGCATCACCAGATTGATAAGGGGGTCTGTGATACGAAAGTGCTTCTGGCTGTAAAGCTGGGCCAGGTCTTTGATTTTTGTTCTTTGGGCTGAAAGAACAGCTAACTGATGCGAGCTCAGCATAGTTATATTTCTGGACCTGCGCATTACAGGGATATCCTTTGGAGTAATGTCACTGGCGTAAGAAGCAATCGGCTGGGCGCCGATTTGGGAGCCTTTTTCGATAAACAGCCCATTAATTAAATCCCACCTGCCGGTTTCAGGATTGTAAACTGCCTTGTCGGCTGATATTCGGCCGGTTATCTCCCAAACGACCGAATCGGCCTTTTTGCTGCGTGTGATGATAGTCGGCTTATACATCGTTGACGTCTGGACGTCAAATTTTTCAGTGCAAATTAGCGAACCAGTGCCGTCCTCGATGAACCATACATCATAAGTTTCCTGCCCGGGAATGGCGTCCTGGCCACGCACAAGCTTGTCGCTGAACGGCGGTATCAAAAGTTCCTGGTCTATTACCAGCAGACCCGTCAGCAGAAAGGCAAGAAGGACTATCGGCACAATCACCCGCTTCAAACTTACTCCTGAAGCCATCACAGCCACTAACTCATTGTAGCGTATCATTTTGCCCAGCGAAAATGCGGCTGCAACGACAGTTATCATTCCCGCAAAATCACGAAAGTAAAGCATGCTGTGCAGCCCATAAAAGCTCAGTATATTTCCAACAACTGCAAATGCGCCAAGGTCGGCGTGCTCGGTAAATTCATCCAGGTTCACAAACAAATCAATAACTATTCGCAAACCTATCAGCACGCAAAAGGCAATCACGTACCCAATCAGAAAATTCTTTGCAACATACCTGTCTAATATCTTCATATCGTTTAATTTTTTAACAGCTTTCGATATATCATTACAGCTAACACGGATAAAAGAACTACCGCCGCCCACATCAGCACTACACCAGAGCTTACCTGTGTATAAGGGTTCTTTGTAATATTTTTGCCCATCATTATGCAAACTATCAGCACCGCCGCAGGCGCCGAACTCGCACCAAAAGCGCTGAGCAAATGTCCGCCTCTTAAAATAATACCTAAACCGATGCCAATCATCATCACTGCCACACATCCTATTCCGAATACCAGCCGCGAATGCAGCTCAGCCCTTATATCAGCCAAAGTCCCCTGTATTTTTCTTTGAAGCTTACTTTGCAGACTCTTCAATCTCACGCTCGGCCCTTTTTGCAGCGCTGAGTTAATCGAAGCTGCACTGACAGTTTCCAGAACATCGGTGGTTACAAATTTATCTGTTACGGCCTTGGGGAGAATCAGGCCGCGAATGATAACACGCTGGGCCAAACCCTCCGAGCCGTCCGTCTGCTGCCACCTGGGGCTGCGGAGGTCCATTGTCAAAGTCGGCGCAAATTTATCGCCCTCGATATGCAGCGAGGCCCTTGCACATCGCAAAGTTCGTAAAGTTTTTTTGCTGAACGCATCGTATTCGATCACCACAACTTCGTCGGATAACTGCACTTGTTCTTCGCCCCGAACACTGCATTGTCCTGCGGTAAACTTGACTAATTTCTCGCCGCTATGCAGGTTATAGAAATTGTTGGTATCCTCGATGGCCTCTAAAGACTGAGAAGAGCCTTCGGGGCCTCTGGATATCTTTTCGGCAATATCTTCTGCCAGCAGCTCCATAGTAAACTGTGCGTAAGTGTCGCGGGCTAATTTCGCAATCGGGTCGAAACGCATCAGGTCAAGGCGAATCTTCTTTATCTCGTCAATATTCTTGAACTTTATATCATCGCCCAGCAGCGAGGGGAATGGCATCGTCACCGGCACCCTTTCCGCAGAGAACGGCGCCTCATCTTCAAGACCCATTTGATATGTGTTATATGCTGTTATCTGCACTTCATTAAACCTCCCCGGCAGGTCGAAATTCACTTTGGCTCTCTCGGCAGTGATAATCTTTTCTATTTCGGCCCCTTTCACTTCGGTAATAATCACACCCGAAAGTGTATTGTTCCGCGGGTCAGCCAGGTCGGCGTAGATTCGGTATCGTCCGTCCGGCGGAACCTTATAGTAACCGCTTCGCTGAACATTGCGGAAAAGTATCTGTTTTGCGTCGGCCTTAAGAGACTTTTCTGCGCGGTGTACGAATACCGGCATCACGTGGAAGCTCAAAATCAGATTTGCAATCGCCACTATAATCGCAAGGACCAGGCCCGGATAAACCAGCGTCAGCAGGCTTACTCCGCCTGCTTTGCAGGCATCGAGCTCATTGTCGCTCGCAAATCGGCCGTAGACTAAAGTCGCCGCAAATAAAGCGGCCATCGGCAATACAAACGTCAGTGTTATCGGCAGAAAATAGCCCATAAGATGGACCACCTGCTGAGGACCTACACCGTATTCCTGAATTGGCCGCAAAACACTGCCCAGACTGAGCATCAGTGTTAAGGCCGCTGCTGAAGGAACAAAGACTTTCAGAAGCTCGCGAAATATGTATCTATGCAGCGTAAAAACCATAGGACATTGTCCATTGTAAATCGCATAAAGAGCGCTTTGCAAGTTTATTTTCTATTTGCGTCAAAAACAGATAATCCTTATAATACATAGTTTCGCTCGCGAATTCAGCTTAAAAATGTTAATTTCCGCCTTCGTCCCGCGGGACTATGGCGGATAAACAGGAGTGATAAATGCTCAATCATAAGCGTTTTTGTGCCATTGTGCTGGTGTTGTGCGCTTGCGGGCTTTCACTGGCGGATACGGTTGTTCTGAAAGAAGGTCAGAGTTTGACCGGCAATATTATCGCGGAAAGAGAAACACAGTTGATAATAGATGTCGGCGCAACCATTCTAACTATTCCGAAGGAAAAAATACTCGAATACCAGTACACAAATACCCTCGAAGCGGGGGACATCGATGTCAACGACTTGGATGCGGATGCCAATGCACTACAGCGCCAGCACGATGTAAGCGGCCGATTATATCACACCGCAAATCTGAAAAAAACAACCATCGAAAAATGTGTGGAAGCATTCTCCGAAGCAGTCGTAAAAATCTCAAGCCCCGCGGGAGTAGGCTCGGGCTTCTTTATCAACGAAGAAGGATACCTGATAACCAATTATCACGTGATAGAAAAAGAAACAAAAATTGAAGTTACTATGTTCCAAAAGGCAAAGGACGGCTTCGAGAAAAAAACCTTCAAAAATGTCAAAATCGAAGCCATCAATCCTTTTATCGACCTGGCGCTGTTGAAAGTCGAAGACCTCGGCGACTCAAAGGTCAAATATACATACCTCGGTGACATCGACAGAGTCAAGGCGGGTGAAAAAGTCTTCGCCATCGGCAATCCGCTCGGCCTGGAACGAACCGTCACCGATGGCGTCATCAGCACGGTAAACAGGGCGTTTGAGGGCCTTGTTTATGTCCAAACCAATGCCGATATTAATCCAGGCAATTCCGGCGGACCGTTGTTTAATCTCGCAGGTGAGGTCATCGGCGTCACAAATATGGGATATATATTCTTTGGCGGCCTGGGCTTTGCTATACCAATCGATTACGTCAAGCATTTCATAGATAACCGCGACGCCTTCATATACGATAAGGACAACCCCAACACCGGCTTCAAATACCTTCAGCCGGACCAAAGACGCAATAAGACCGAGCCGAAATTCGCCAGCCCGGTCGGAAATAATCCTGAAAAACAACAAACCCCCAATGGGGTCAGAGACAAACCTCGTCAATGATGAAGCGCATCTCGAACAAGATATGAGATTATCAAAAGGTCTGAAGGTGAAATATGTTCCCCAGAACAGATGACAACCGCACGAGGCGGAAATTCAATTGTGCTCTGACGCTTCTTTGTTGTTGCGCTCTTGGGCTTTTGAGCATCTCAGCTTCTGCCCGGGCTGGGACGCTACCAAGGACAGATAAGCTGCTCCCTCCTGAAACCATCCTGTTGATGAATATTGACAATTTTCAACAACTAAAAACACAGTTTGAAAAAACCAGCCTTTACAAGCTCTGCACAGACCCGGCAATGGCTGCTTTTGTTGACAATGCCAAGACAAAATGGCGCGAAAAAATCCAAAAATTAGATGACAACGATATTTTTAAGGCGATTTTCAGCGCGGATGTATGGCCACAGGGCAGAGTTGCCGCCGCTTTAGTGCTTGACCAGCAGAGCAAAGATTTTAACGAGCCGCCGGTCGTGATAATAACCCAGTGGGGCGAAGGAATTGATAAAATCAAAGAAACAATAGACAAAATGCTCAAGAGAAATATCGAAGTCGGCGGGCACCAAAAAAGAAGTGAGGATTACCGCGGTGTCAGCATTGAAACAACAATCGACGAAGCATCCTCAGAACTGAATCACTGCTTTATTGACGATTGTTTTATAGCCGCTACGAATCTTGACCTTCTTAAATTTGTCATCGCACATATCAAAGGCGCCGACAGTCCGGCACTGGCTGACGACGCCGACTACAACGCTGTTATGAAAACCGTCGGCCCTTATCACGACATCGATTTCTATATCAACATAAAACAAATCATTAAAATGATTCTTACCGAAGACCCTGCCGGTGAAACGCACCAATGGACAGCCAATCTGGGCCTTGATAACATCGCCGCTCTCGGCTGCTCAGTTGCCGTGGCGACGAGCCCCGGCAGTTCCGCCTCCGCCAAAGCATTTCTCAAAATTAACGGCGAAAAAAAGGGTATCTGCAAAATGCTCGATATGGAATCAGCCGTTTTAAACGCCCCTCGATTTATTCCTGCATCGGCTTATTCGGTAACATTTTTTAATCTGAATATTAAAAAGGCCTACGATGAGCTTTACAGCATTCTTTACAGTTTTAATCCCCAGTATGCTGCAATGCTGCAGGCGCTGGATTTGCCGGATAGTCCCGACGGTGAGACGGGATTGAAATTGAAAACCGATGTCATCGGTCACCTCGGCTCGCAAATTGTATTCTCTCAGAGCGTCAATAAGCCTTTCTCAAATACTTCAATGCCGACAGAATCACTCATTGCCTTGGCGGTAAATGACCGCGAGACCATCGAAAAAGCTCTCTCGCTTCTCCACAGCAAAATGATAGCTCAGAATAATCCTGATGCAAAGCGAGAGTTACTCGGCCACACCATTTATCTGCTCAGCCCGTCGGCCCTGCCGTTTCTCCGTCCCGGGATGACACCGATGCAGGTCCCTTCCGAATCAAACGCTCCACAAATACCCATAATGGCTTTTACCGTCACTGACTCCCATCTGATTTTCGCAAGCGAGTCCGTTGTTGAGCGGGCTATCCGTGCCTTGAGCAGCGCCGATGCCCCATCGCTCGGCTCGGCAAAGTGGTTCACCTCCGCCAAATCTGCCATTCCTTCGGCTGTCGGAATGGCGGCTTTGGAAGATAATGCAGCATCGAGCGAAATTTTCTGGTGGATGGTAAAGCAAAGCAGCAAAGCCGGGTATTCGACCGGTCCGGCTGCGATGAAATTCGGCCCAGCGGTAATCAGCGAATTAATTAATTTCAGTCTTTTACCTGATTTCGACGCTGTGCGCAAATATTTCGGCCTGTCCGCTTTTTATGGCATCAGCACTCCCGAAGGATTCTTCTTTGAATTCAAAGATATCAGCCCGACCGAACCGGCAGGTTAATTAGTTAATTGGTTAATTGGTAACTGTAAGGGAACTTTTGATATGAAGGCAAATGACTTGCGAGTTGGTATGGCCGTCACTTTCGATGGAAAGCTTTATGTATGCGTTCAGGCAAAGCATGTAACGCCCGGCAACCTGAGGGCTTTCGTTCAGGCCAAGCTAAGATGCATCGCCGATGGCATCATAATCGAAAAACGCTTCCGCTCCACCGAAGAGCTGGAGCAGGCCTTTCTTGACCGCCGTGAGATGGAATATCTCTACTCCGACAGTTCCGGCCATATCCTTATGGATGCACAGACATACGACCAGACTACCGTCTCCGATGATTTAATCGGCGAATCGATAAAATTCTTCAAACCTAATACGTCTTTAACGACTCTGATATGCGATGGTAAAGTCGTTGCCGTTGAGCTGCCCAAGACCGTTGAATTGACCGTTACAGAAACAACGCCAATGCTAAAGGGAGCCACCGCTACAAATCAAATGAAAGAAGCAATTCTCGAAACAGGCCTGAAAATTCGCGTCCCGCCGTTTATTAACGTCGGCGATGTCGTCCGCATCAGCACCGACGACTCCTCTTACCTCGCAAGAGCTAAATAATCTCAAATCCGCTTTTTGTTCAAGAAAGTACAGGTGAAGATATGAAGATTATTTCTACAATCGCAGTAATCGTTTTGCTCTCTGTTTCTGCCGCCGCATTCGGCGCAGTGGATTCGACAAGCTCACCACGGGAGGCGGCCCCCAAACCTCAAGACAAGCCGATTGAAGTAAGCCCGGACATCCGGCTTAATTCCCTTGGGTATCTGCCGGCGGCCCAAAAGAGGGCAACTATAATCTCAAAGTGCTCGGACTTCGCCGTCAAAACGGCCAAGGGGCATAAGGTCGTTTATTCCGGCAGGACATCGGGGCCATTTTATCAACAGGATGTTAATCAGACCGTCTGGATTGCAGATTTTTCCGAAGTGAACAAACCGAACAAATATTACCTCGATGTGCCTGGCGTCGGCAAATCTTATAAGTTTGAGATAGGCGATAAAGTTTATGACTCTGCGCTTTATACAACTATGCGGGCGTTCTATCTGTGGCGATGCGGCACCGCAGTGAAAGGCAAGTATAACGGCAACATTTTTGCGTATGCACCCTGTCATCTCAATGACGCCCGGCTGGATTACGTCGGCGAGCCGAACAAAATAAAAGACGGCACGGGTGGCTGGCACGACGCCGGCGATTACAATAAATATGTGGTCAATGCGGGTGTTACAGTCGGGTCATTGTTTTTCGCGTGGGAGCATTATCAAGACAAGCTCAAAAAACTTTCGCTCGATATTCCCGATACGGCGAAGGGCTATCCGGATTTCCTGAAAGAAATCAAATGGGAGATTGACTGGCTTTTCAAGATGCAATACCCGGACGGCTCCGGAAGGGTCTACAGCAAGTTGAGCACTTTGAATTTTGGCGGCTTCATTATGCCGGACAAGGAGAGAGGCAAACGGTTCTATGTTGACTGGAGCTCGGCGGCCACGGCTGATTTCGTTGCAATGATGGCTATGGCAGCCAGACACTTCAAACCCTACGACGCCGATTATGCGCAAAAGTGTCTCGATGCAGCAAAGGTAAGCTACAATTTCCTTGCGAAGAACCCCGACAGCAAAATGGCAGACCAAAAGGACTTCCACACGGGAAGCTATATCTCGCCCGACATTGATGACAGGTTGTGGGCAGCGGCGGAGATGTGGGAGACGACGGGTGAGCCGAACTACCTCAAGGATTTCGAAACAAGAGCCGGCGCCTTAGACAATAAGATAAGCTTTTATTGGGACTGGGGCGACGTGAATAACCTCGGTATGGTCACATATCTGCTGAGCAGCAGAACCGGTAAAAACGATGCGCTCGTAAAAGATATAAAGCAGGATTTGCTTGCGATGGCGGATAACATTGCCGCCAAAGCCGACAAAGACGTGTATGGCAGGCCCCTTGCCGACATATACAAGTGGGGCAGTAATGGAACTGTCGCCAGAGAGGTCATCACCTTAATGGCAGCTAACAAGGTATCGCCGAATCCGGCTTATGTCAACGCAGCCCAGAGCGCTATAGACAACATATTCGGAAGGAACAATTACGGCAGGTCTTACGTTACCCGCCTTGGGCATAATCCGCCTATGAATCCTCACGACAGACGCTGCGGCGCCGACAAGATAAAAGAGCCGTGGCCGGGCTATATCGTCGGAGGCGGAAATTCTGCAAGAGACTGGGAAGACGTCCAGCAAAGCGCCAGAACCAATGAAATCGCTATCAACTGGCAGGCCGCTTTAGTCTATGCGCTTGCGGGAGTAACTTGCGAACAACCCCAATAAGGCCTTAGAGTAAACATCCTGATTTTAGTCTTGACATACAAGCGCGTCTGCATATTATAACTGCTTGTTTTTTATCTAAATGTCGGTGCGCTTATGCTAAGGATGGACTCTCTTAACCATATTCAGGGACATCAAAATAAGGATATGATATGCAGCTTCACGGTATCGATATCGGGATAATCGTTGCGTATGTTGTCGTCATTATGATAGCCGGCTTTGCAATGTCAAAAATTGCCAGCCGAAACCTCAAATCCTATTTTCTCGGCAGCAATATCGTTCCGTGGTATGTTCTTGGCATTGCTGACGCATCCGGAATGTACGACATCACAGGCACGATGTGGCTGGTGATGTGCATATTTGTCTATGGGCTAAAAGGGGTTTTGCTGCCGTGGGTCTGGCCAGTCTTCAACCAGATTTTTTTAATGGTATATTTATCCACCTGGCTTCGGCGCTCAAACGTTATGACGGGGGCCGAATGGATTCGCACAAGATTCGGCACAAGCCGCGGGGCAATGCTGTCGCATATCAGCGTCGTCATCTTCGCAGTCGTCAGTGTCGTCGGGTTTTTAGCTTATGACTTTCGCGGTATGGGAAAGTTCGCACAGATTTTCCTGCCCTGGGACCTCTCGCCCAACACATACGCAATCATCCTTATGGGTATCACCACGATTTATGTCATCTTCGGCGGGATGTTAAGCGTGACTGTTACCGACGTGATTCAGTATGTGCTTATGACGGGCGCTTCGATTTGCATCGGTATTGTGGCAATGAGGCACACAAGCGCCGAGGCGATAAAGGCGGCGGTGCCCAGCGGCTGGGGCAATTTGTTCTTCGGCTGGAAACTTAATCTCGACTGGTCGCAGCACATCGCCTCGCTCAACGACAAAATCGCCCGCGACGGCTGGGAGCTGTTTGGCATATTTTTTATGCTTATGATGTTTAAGGGCATCCTCGTCAGCGCCGCCGGCCCGGCGCCAAACTACGATATGCAAAGAATCCTTTCCACGCGAAGCCCCAGGGAAGCAGCGAAAATGAACTGGTTTGTTTCGGTGGTATTATTTTTCCCGCGATACCTGATGGTCGCCGGCATAACCGTTCTTGGGCTTGTATTCTTCAAGAGCGAGATTGTTCAAATGGGTAAAGGGTTCGATGTTGAGCAGGTCCTTCCCAACGTCATCAGCAAATTCCTGCCGGTCGGACTGGTCGGCTTCGTGCTGGCAGGTCTATTGGCCGCCTTTATGAGCACATTTACCTCGACCATCAACGCAGGGGCATCGTATGTTGCAAACGACCTCTATAAAAAATATATCGACCCCAATGCACCCGAAAAAAGATACGTCCACATAAGCTACCTCTGTTCGATTTTGGTAGTGGTTGTAGGCATAACATTCGGTTTTATGACGGAGTCAATCAATACCGTGACGCAATGGCTGGTTGCCGGCCTGTGGGGCGGTTATACTGCACCGAATGTGCTGAAATGGTATTGGTGGCGGTTTAACAGCAACGGTTACTTTGGCGGTATGATATCCGGTATCGCCGCAGCACTGGTACTTCCGTTGATTTTCGCCAAACCGCTGTTGTGGCACCTACAGCGGGATATAGCTGTCTTCCCGATGATTCTGGCGATAAGCGCAGCGGCATCCATTGTGATTAGCCTGCTTACCAAGCCGGATGAGGAGGAAGTGCTGAAAAAATTCTACAAGCAGGTTCGCCCCTGGGGATTCTGGGGACCAATACGCGATATGGTTTGCCGGGAAGACCCTGATTTTGTGCCGAACAGGGGCTTCCTGCGGGATATGGTGAACGTGGCGGTCGGCATACCCTGGCAGCTTACGCTGGCGCTGATTCCTACATACCTGATTATCAGGGACTTCAGAAATATGTGGATTGCCATCGCGGTGCTGGTTGCTGCCTCGATTTTCCTTAAGAAAAACTGGTATGATAAATTAACTGATTAATTAAACTCATAAAAGGGAACCAAAATGTCTGCTAAAAATTATGAAAAGGGAGTCGCAACGTTTGTTATGCCCCACTGGAGACCTGAAAATGATGTAACCAAAAGGTATCTGGATGAAACACTGGAAAATATTTTTAATCAGACGGATTCAAACTGGCAGCTTATAATCATCGACGATTTGTCCCCGTGCAAGGAAGCCATTGATTACCTCGACAAGGTAAAGGCAAAACACCCGGACAAGATATTTGTTATTAAAAAACAGACAAATAACGGCCCCGGCCACTGCCGGAATATGGGTATAAAATGGGCTTATGAACATAATTCGCCCATAGTTCTCTTTAATGATTCAGATGACATCTCCGATAAACGACGGCTGGAAGTGGCGAGAAAAATCTTTGTCAAAGACCCTCAGGCAAGCGTAGTTTATTCGACCTTCAAGGTCATTGATGAGAACAGCAAGATAGTACCTATGGAGAAATTGACGCAGTCCATCGTTGAAATCCTCGAAGGCCATCAGCATAGTCCTCCGCAGGGAATAAACGCCTGGATAGATATAGGCACGGCAAAAGGCTACACGAATCTTACCTCGGCGACAGTGGTAGATACAGAGCTTGCCTATAAATATCCTTTCCCGCCGGAAAAGGTTTCGGAAGATTCAAATACCTGGATGAGATATTCAGCAGGCGGCGGAAAGTTCATTTATTCCGGGGAAATACCAACCCTTTACAGAATCCCTCAGCACACAGCCGGCTCTTCTTCACGCTCAAGAGAGGGCGGAAAACACGGATTTTACATAGCCAAAGCCCGTGTTGATACGGATGGCTTTACCCGCGCGGTGGAAATTGCCATTACCAACGGAAAGATAAAGGTAGAACAAAGAGATGAGCTGCTTATAAAGTTCTATCTCAAACTCGGTGAAACGATGTATAGAGAAAAAGAAATGGACATCGCTCAGGAGCAGGTTGAACATGCAAAGCTTATAGATAAAGAGATATCAAAAAAGGTCATTAAAGAAAAAGGGTTCCAGTCCTGGGCAAAGATATAAACAATAAGGGAATAATACAAAGATGGAAACAAGCTGGCTAAGTTCAGATTTTAATCAAGATAGGATAATCCTGGCAGGGGACATCGGCGGCACAAATACTAACCTCGCCGTCGTCGGAGAAAAGGGCGGCAAATTCACCATTCTTCTCAAATGTGTTTTCAAATCTCAGGAAATTGGCGGTGTCATAGACCCAATCAAAGAGGTAATCGCCACGGCAAAGAAGAAAAATCCCTCCCTGAAAATAGACCTCTGCTGCATTAGTGCGGCAGGGCCGGTTGAGAATAACTATTGCCAGCTTACAAACTGTGAGTGGGATATTGACGGCAACGCAATAAAAAAGGCAGTAAAAATAGACACCCTTATTATCAACGACTTTTTAGCCATCGGCTATGGAATTCCCACCCTCGATGTAGACGACCCGAAACAAATTACAAAGCTGCCTACCACAGAAGGTAATTTCCCCAAGCCAACCGGAACAACAAAGGCGATAGTAGGCGCAGGCACAGGATTGGGCGTGGGATTCCTCACTGCCAGAGACGGGAAATATATGGCACACCCATCTGAAGGCGGTCATTCCGGCTTTGCGGCCTTTGATGATGAAACAATAAAACTAAAGGAATATGTCGCCAATAAAATAGGAATGCCGCCGGGAGTGGAGCTTTTTGTTTCAGGACAGGGTATTTCCAATATCTTTAATTATTTCGAAGACAAGAAGAGCATAAAGATAGAAGGCGTATTAAAAGACATAGACCAGATAAAAGATGAGGATAAACCCGCACTAATCTCAAAAAATGCCAAAGATAATAAAGTCTGCAGGGATATTATGAAGCTCTTTATCAGAATGTATGGCAGCTTTGCCGGAGGGCTTGCTATTATTTTTCTGGCGTTTGGCGGCGTATATCTCGCAGGGGGCATCGCAACAAAAAATGAATGGCTCTTCCTGGAAGATAATCTTTTTATGAAAGACTTCGAAACAAACTACAATCCCAGTATCAGCCCGCTGTTAAAGAAAATACCGGTTTATATTATCAAGGATTATTCCATCTCTTTATATGGCGCCGCAAATGCCGCTGTTACACTTATGGGCAAATGACAGCCGTGTCTGCAATTATTGCAATTCAGGGCAATAAATGGTATAATAGCATAGTTTCGACCTTCAGGGCTGGTCTTTTGAAAAGTGAATACGGGGGCGAACGGCTTCGACCGGATGGCGGAGAGCCAAGATGCATGTCCAGGACGCCGGTTGGCCTGGCTAATCACCCGGCAACAAATTTAATTGGCAACTACCAGTTGCAAATGGCTGCCTAATTTAGCAGCCCGTCCTGTCTGACTTTGCCTGTGGGTCCGGCAAGGGCGTAAGCAAGCAGGCTGGCCGAGCCGGTTGTTCGGGCCGGCAAGGCAAGATTTAATCCCGGAATAGCCAAGTTAAGAGCCTGTCGTTTGGCGCTTAACAAGGCGAAAAAAATAATAGAACGACTAAACATGTAGATGCTTGTCTCGAAACATCTCGGGACGGGGGTTCGAATCCCCCCGCCTCCATCCGCCTTCGCCAAGGCTTCGGCGGATGTAGTCCGCAGAAGCCTTAAGGCGGTGCCCGCCATAGCTTTTAGCGAAGGCGGGCTTTTATATTGTTTTTTTCATGGAAGAAAAGTGCGAGCTGTCTATTTTATCCGAAGCATCGGTCATCCTCAGCAAACCTATATTGGCGTAACCTCCGACCTCAATCAACGTCTGAAAGATCACAATGCTGGAAAATCTGTTCACACCAACAAATAGGCACCGTGGAAACTCGTTGCAGCAGTTTGGTTTACTGATACACAAAAAGCGAACGCTTTTGAGCGTTATCTAAAAACCGGTTCGGGAAGGGCTTTTGCAAAAAGACATTTCTGGTAACCTAATCTAACGGTAGTATCGGAGTATTTCAGGTGATAAATTCTATAAAACCCGATTACTTGACAAACTCTGAGAATCAATTAAACTGTGTTGCTACAAAGGATTAGAAAAATGGCCTGACGGGGCAAAAAATGAAGAAACAAATCTTCTTGTGCGTTTGTTGGATAGTTCTGTTATTCACAAATGCTTTTGCTAAAGACTATCAAAGCAGCCACTTTATAATCCGCAGCGACTTAGACCCCTGTTATGTTCAATTCGTCCGGGCAAACGCCGAGGCATATTACCAGAATCTGCAGGGACGGTATTTTCAAAACGGCTGGCAAAAACCTTTAACAATTTACTACTCCAGGACACAATCCGACACACAGCAGCTTCTTAACAAGCACGGCCACGAGGATAAAGTCAACTACGGCCTCTACGAATCCAGTATGCCGGCGGTCTACACGCACCAATTTATGGATAACGGGGAGTTGAGCGGCTGGGGCACTGTCTTTCATGAAATCACACATCACTTCATCCAGCTAAATTATCGCGACTGCCCTGCATGGTTTAATGAAGGGCTTGCCTGTTTCCTGGGCGAGCAAACAAGAATCGTCAAGGGCAAACTAACCGTGGGAAGGCCGAATCCCTGGCGGGAACAAATATTGAGAAACGAGATTGAGCAAGGTCGCAGGCCTAATATAAAACGACTATTATCCTCCTCAACAGAACAATTCAATGATTGGGATTTGGGTTATCATTTTGCGAGAGCGTTTTTTTACTGGCTGCACGAAACAGGCCGGCTGGAACAATACTTAAAAAATGTGCGGAAAAAAGGTTATGAGCTTCCGGTTCTCGAAGAAACAGTATCAGACCCTTATGGAAAAATAAATGTAGAGCTTTCAAAGTTTATCAAAAAGGACTGCTATGCCGGGGCGTATTTGAAAGACGGCCAGCAAACTGAGGACCACGCTCAAAAGATTCAGGCATTTCTAAAAGCCCTTGAGCTGAAACCGGATTATCAGACGGCTCAACTGGAATTGGCTGAATGTTATTATCGAAGCAGGGATTATGAAAAGTGCAGGGAGAACCTCAAACAAATTTTAGATGACCCGGAAAGCATTGAGTATCGGCAGGCAGCCGCTCTGATGGCTAACACATATTATAATGAGAAGGGCTATTCCAAGGCGCTCGAGTATTATAACAAGGCCTGGGAATACTCAGATTATTACGAATATAAATATCGAACGGCCTACCAAATTGGAAATTGTTTCTATTATCTGAAAGACCCGGAAAGCGCTAAGCAATGGTATAAAAAGTTTCTGGATTGCAAGTGGGAACAGGAAAGTATGAAGGCCGGTGCCGATTACGCACGAAAATACATAGAACCTGCTGCGCCAGGTGCGCAGCACGGCGAGCACACCGATACGGCAATTGATGCGAATCAGGGTGAGTGCAAAAGAGATACTGAAAATAAATGAAGTCGCCGACGCTCCATAGCTTTGGCGACGGAGCGCTGCTTGCTTTGATTGCTGCTTTTATATTACCTCCAGCCGGCGAAGAATGGTCTTTGCCCAGCGGCAGCTGCGGATATACGAGAAGATAAGCAGCAGCAGTGCTATCACCCAGTAGCCACAGAATCGAAAATAATAGAAAACCTTGTAGAAGATTCCGCTGTCTTTGAGGGCCGCAAAAGAACTCTGTAACTCGCTTGGGGTGTACATCGCTCCGAAAATCCCGCCGGCAAAAAATTTCTGCCAGGGTATCTGCCAGGGCAGAAGCAAAACAAGAAAGACCAGTGAAAGAAAAAATGCTCGACAGATATGGTTTATTCCGCCGAGTCTCCCTATCAGCGAAACCTTTAAGCTGAACAGCATCGTAAGGCAGTAAAGTATCGCTGCAAGCACAAGCACAAAATTGACAAGGAGGATAAGCCAGGCAAGGTGTTTGAACTCTACCTTGAAGTGAAGTTTGGCGAATTTGTATTGCGGCTGGGGTGCTGCTTCGGTCGGCTCTTTTGGTGTCGCCGCCACTTGTTCCGCAGCTTTTTTAATATTTTCTTTCGCCTTCACAGACTCTGCAATCTGCTCCGAGTCGCTGGCCACAGCAGTAGAGACCTTATCGACCTGTTCTGTTGCAACGTAGCCGGTATTTACAAGCCAGAAGGATGCCTGTAATAAGAGCAGACAAAGTATTACAACTATAAACAAAAAGTTTTTCCATCCCTTGAAGACACCGATAGCTTCAAGACAATCGGTAGTGTCAATCAGATTTTTTTGCTGGTCCTGTTCCAAATCCATTTTCGTATCTCCTATTGTCCGTATTTCGTATTGCTTATAACGCTGGCTACTATTATGTTTCCTGGCAGAGACAAGTGCAAGGAATTTATTTGTGGGGGATTGCAAGGGAAACGGGGGTTTTGTTATAAAGATTGAAAATTAGTTTTTCTGCCGAATCAATTTATTCCTGGCTGAGCCAATGTTCAGCCAGTATCGCGAAGTCATAGAAGTTCGTTTCGCCGTCTTTATTGATATCGCCAGGCAGATGCTTCCTCAGGAAGGGATATGTCTGATTCTCCCCAATATCCCATACATTTATCATATCCCAGCCGGCATCGGTAAACGTACTTCGCATCTGCAACTGTGCCGTAGGCAGACCAATCAAGTTCGGGTCACTTATGTTGCCGATACCATTCATATCCGGGTTGATTGCCGTATCCCAAAAGCAATTCAGAACATTATTTCTCATAGAGTATCCAATGAACATACCTGTGAATTGACCCTGTGATACTGACGCGCAGGAATAAGACCGGGATATCGAAGAGTCAAAAACGCTTCCGATAAGCCCTCCAGCGTTTTCGTTTGCATCTACACTCCCAAATGAATAGCAGTCTTCGACCGCAGAATAATCATTTCCTCCGACAAGACCGCCGATTCCGCTGTGACCTGATACCTGGTTATTCGAAAAGCTGGCAATAATTCGGCCTCCTGCGGGATTATAACCAACAAGCCCTCCTGCGTATTTATTAAAAGAACCATACGTCTGAATCAAACCGCCGGAAGACCAACAATCCTGAATTAATCCGCTATTCATTCCAACTAATCCGCCTGTTTCATGGGCACCGTCGATTATACTGCCGGTTGTATGGCAATTAAGGATAATACCCATGTTATAGCCGGTCAGCCCCCCGGTAAATCCGCCTCCCGATACAGAACAAGTGGAATTACTATCAGAAATGGTGCAGTCAGGGTGGTTATCGCCGGTTAGCCCCCCAACTCCGCTTGTTCCACTGACAGTGCCGCTGGTAGAACATCTTGAAACATCGCCTTTATTCGCACCGACGAGTCCGCCAACTGTACCATCTCCATTTACAATACAATTGGCAAATGAGTCTTCAACAACACCGATAGACCAACCAGCCAGACCCCCAACACAATATCCGCCGGTTACTTTTCCAGTAACGGAACAATTAGATATTACTCCGAAATTGGCCTTAACAAGTCCTCCCGGCTGGTCTCCTGTCATGTTCACATCAATCAACGCCAGATTTTTTAATACGCCGGGCTCGCTGCCGAGCGTTTCAAAAAGACCTTCCGTGCCGCGGATGTTACTGATACTGTGACCATTACCGTCAAAAACTCCGATGAAGTTTCCGCTAATCATAAAAACAGGATGGGTATCATAAAAACCTGCCATATTGATATCGTTGACCATAATAAAATTCTTATTGTAGTCTTCGATGTGGTTACCGATGTCGCATAAGTCGTTCGGTGTGGCGATTATGTATGGGTCGTTCGGCTCGCCTGTGCCGCCGCTGTATTTGCCTGATGAAAGACTGCATAAGACAAAGAGCAGTATGAATAACAGTACCGCAGATTCCTGCTTTTTCGCCCTGCTAAAAGTCCACATATCCGACCTCCTGAAAGGTGATAAATATTATACCATAGCAGGCATTCAATTAAAGACCAAAATCCGAAAAATCTCGACAACACCAACTCAGTTTGTTATGTTGCGAAAGGCATTTTGCGCAGCCTCGATGGTTTTTTCGATGTCCTGTTTTGTATGGGCCAATGAAATAAACATTGCCTCATAAGCGCTTGGGGCGAGATAAATGCCCTGCTTTAGCATTTCTGCGAAGAACCTTTTGAATTGCTTTATATTGGTCAACTGCACATCGGCGAAATTTCTTACTGGTTTATCGGTAAAAAAGCAGCTCATAATCGAGCCGACGCGATTGATTATAACGGGCACGCCAGCGTCTTTGGCGACTTTGCTCAAGCCGGCCTCCAGCATTGCGGATTTGGCTTCGAGTTTATTGTAGCAGTCGCCGTTTGCGAGTATATCCAGCGTTGCATTGGCCGCTGCGGTTGCGATGGGGTTGCCGCTAAGTGTCCCTGCCTGATAGACTGCTCCTGCCGGTGCGAGCATATCCATAATATCAACTCCGGCTCCTAAAGCCGCCAGAGGCAACCCTCCGCCTATTATTTTGCCGAGACACGTAATATCCGCTTTTATACCGAAAAGCTCCTGCGCTCCGCCGTAGGCAATACGAAAGCCGGTTATCACCTCGTCGAAGATAAGCAGCACCTTTTCTGCATTGCATAAATTCCGAAGTGCCTGAAGATATCCTTCAACAGGCGGCACCACGCCCATATTTGCAGCGACCGGCTCAACTAAAACCGCTGCGATTTTCCCCTTGTGTTTCTGAAAGGCAGTTTCCGCAGCATCGATATCATTATACGGTATCACTATGGTCAGTTCGGCAATCAAATCTGGGACGCCGGCGCTTGAGGCAATGGCGGCCTCGGCGAGTCCGGAACCTCCTGCCACCAGCATTGAATCGCTGTGGCCGTGATAACAGCCGGCCATCTTGATTATTAAATCTTTTTTGGTGTAACCCCTCGCCAGCCGAATTGCAGTCATTACCGCCTCGGTGCCGCTGCTGAGCAGCCGAACCTTTTCGATAGAATCGAAAGCGTTGACTATCCTTTTAGCCAGAGTGGTTTCGGCCAGGGTCGGAGCGCCGAAAGAGGTCCCTTTTTTCACAGCGGCTTGGATAGCCGCTATTACCTTCGGATGGCCCTGCCCAAGTATCATTGGCCCCCACGAGCCGACGTAATCGATGTATTCATTGCCGTCGATATCGTAAATTTTTGAGCCATTTGCGGCGGCAATGAAAAGTGGCTCGACATCCACACCGCCGAAGGCCCTTACCGGCGAATTAACACCGCCCGGCAGGAAATTTTTGGCCTCAATAAACGCCTGAGCCGATTTTGGATAGCTTTCCTTTTGTTCTTTCATCGTCATTCGTATTGTGTCGTGCGTATATCGTATATCGTGTTGCCTATATTGTCTATCCTGGGTTTTAGGCAAATCGCTATTTTTCTTGCAAAGCTGGGGGCGTTGGATATACTTGTATAGTTTCAGGTGATTGGTAACTATTCAACATTCACCATTTACCAATGGAGCATAGTTATGAATCCAATCAAATGGCTTCGCAAAAATAACACGAAAGTGATGGCCGTTGTGGTCATCTTTATATTTGTCGGCTTTGTGGGAGAGGCATACTTGGGTCGACTCGGCCAAAGAAGAACAGGCCAGCGAAAAACCATAGCATACTTCGCAGATAACAGGGAAATAACAAACTACGACATTGCTCTGGCCCGGCAGGAGCTGGAAATTCTAAAGCTCCTGCAGGCAGATAACATTCTAAGAAACATAAGCTCGCCGGTGTTTCGCGTGCAGGATTTACACGCCGTCCTGCTGGCTGAGCTGCTGTTTTCCGAGAGGACAACTTCGCCGGCATTAATCGGGTATATAAAAAAAATAATAGGAGCAAACCGATACAGAATCAGTGAGAAACAAATTAATGATATTTATAAACGCTCGATGCCAACCGAGATATACTGGCTGCTGCTGAAGAACGAAGCGCAGCTCGCAGGTGTAAGAATGTCGAATGAAAATTCAGGCAGGCAGCTTGAAATGACAATACCACAATTTTTTAAGGGAGCAACATATTCACAGCTAATCGGGTCAATAGTAAACCGGCAGGGCACCTCAGAAGAAGAAATACTAACAGCGTTCAGTAACTTGATGACGGTATTGATGTATGCCGGGATGATTTGCACGAGCGAAAATATTACAAGCTCGCAGATAATGCATAATGCAAGCTGGAAAGAGGAGACGATTGACGTTGAATTTGTAAAATTTGATTCGGCTGTCTTTGCCGAAACCGGGGATGAGCCAAACGAAGAGGAATTAGTCAGGCAGTTCGACAAGTTCAAGAAATTTTTTGCAGGGGACATAAACGACCAAAACCCTTACGGCTTCGGGTATAAGTTGGACGACAGGGTCCAGCTTGAATATATCGCCGTCAAGCTTGATGATGTTTCAGCGACAGTAACAGCGCCTACACAGGAAGAGGTAGAAGAATTTTACCAAAAACACAGAGAAGAATTCACTGCATCGGCTCCCTCGGACCCGAACGACCCAAATTCGCCGCCGATTAAACGAGTTAAAAGCTACGGTGAGGTGGCAGGTGTCATTTCGAAAGGCCTGCTGCAGAACAAAATAAATTCCGAGGCGGAAAAGATTCTCCAGGAGGCCAGGACGCTTACCGAGGCCGGTCTGCAGGCGACAGATATGGAGTCGGCGAAAATCAGTGCCGAGCAATTTAGGCAGATGGCCGGCGATTATGCAACTGCTGCTGAACAATTAAGCGAAAAATACAAAATCAAGGTATATACGGGGCGGACAGGACTGCTTAGTGCATCCGATATTCTCATGGATAAATATCTTGGGGGGCTGTTCCTAAAAGGATACGGTTATAATCCGGTGGGATTGACTCGGGCTGTCTTTGTAATCGACGAGCTCAAAGCCGGTGAGCTCGGCCCGTTTGATATACCAAAGCCGAGATTGTTCGAAAATATTGGGCCTGCGAAAGATATGCTCGGACGAATAATGGTGGTTGTGCGGGCGATAAAAGCTGAAAAGGCCTCCGAACCGGAAAGCGTAAATCAAACCTTTGCCAAAAGTTCGCTTGATTTCGACGAAGACCAAAATCAGCCAGGCAAAGAGGTTTATTCGATAAGAGAAACAGTAGTGAAAGACTTAAAAAAACTTGCGGCAATGGATACCACCAAAAACAAAGCCCAAGAGTTCATCGACCTGGCGGTAAAGGATGGCTGGGAGAACGCAGTTGATAAGTTTAATAAGCTTTATGGGCCGCAGGACAAAAGCCGAGAAGACGCCGATGCGTTTGAGCTGCAAAATTTTACAAATCTGCAGAGAACCTCAAGTCTGGAGCTGGAGACAGTGGCTCTGCAAAGTGCAGGTAATCCGGCAAGACGGTTGTTAGTCAACAAGGCCGAAAAGGAGAACCGGCTCATAGGTCAGCTTTATTCGCTGATACCACAGGATAGTAACACCATCGACACCCTGCCTTTGGTTATGGAATTCAAGCCGGATATGTCCTACTATTGCTTAAAAAATATCTCAGTTAAACGCCTTGACCAGGAACAATACGACAAAATCAAGGCATTATACAACTACAAAGAAGACTTCATTCAATCTCAGTCTCTGGCGCCGGTGCACTTTAATCCTGAAAACATATTAAAGCGTATGAGATTTAGGCAGGTCGAGAAGGACAGAGAGCCGGCCGATACCAATACGCAGTCGGAACCACAAGGAGGCTCGTAATGGCACGGCTTGCGAAGAAAAACCGCACGCAGTTTTTGCTGATTGTTGGACTGCTGAGCTGGCTGGCACCGGGCGCAGGCTATTTCGTGCTTGAAGAAAAAAAACGGGCAATAATTATCTTCGTAACTATCAGCTTAACTTTCTGCATGGGATTGTATGTCGGCTCAATTGGTGTAATTGACCTGGTTGGGCCATCACCATCGTATGTGAAGGCGGCACAGGTTATGAATCCGCCGATAGTTTTGGTTTTATCCCATTATACTGCCGGCGGAGGGCATCCCGTCTATGGCTGGCCGAACGAAATCGGTCAGATATATACGATGGTCTCGGGCCTGCTTAACCTTTTGTGTATTGTCAATGCGGTTTCTCTGGCTCATCTTGGCAGAATAGCCCCGGCGGGAGAATAAAATGTCGGTAATAGATATTTTTGTGATAGCGACCTTTACAGCGCCGGAGCAAATCCTCGCAAATCCGCAGGCAATGCTGTGGCTGCTGCCGTTAACGGCGGCGATAGCCATTGTCTATAAAGCTACGAAGCTGCCGACAATTACTGCGACCGGTTTCTTAAAAGAGACAGCACTTTTGTTTGGCTCCATTGTCGCTTTCATAATCATAACTGCATTGGTCTTATACGCCCTGGTCTGGCTGATTTCTGTGTGATTGCCAAACCATTTGCTCGCCAGGGGTTTATCCGCCTCCGGCGGATTTAGCTGTCGCCATCCGGCAAAGTGCCTTTAAGGACGCCCAGCTCGACGAGGGCGTTGAAAGCAGCTTTTTGCTCCGCTTCTTTTTTGTTTGTCCCCCAGGCGCTCGGGAAATGATGCTCGGCTATAACCACTTCCGACTCGAAACACTTGTCGTGGTCAGGTCCTTTTTCATCGAGCAGCACATAAACAGGCGTAGTATTAAGCTGCTGTTGGGCGTATTGCTGCAGTAATGATTTGAAATTGCCGTGAGATTGTTCTGCATCGGCCAGGCTGATTTCCGGAGCGAAAGCTCTTAAAATGAAACTGCCGGCAGCGTCAAATCCGCCGTCAATATAAATTGCAGCGATAACGGCCTCCAATAAGCTGGCCGCAAGGGAACTGGTCAAAGCCCGGCTGTCGGCCATCCCTTTGCCGATTTTCAGGAACTCCTGAAGCCCCAGCCGCTTGGTAACTTGAGCACAGGTCCCGCGGGAAACAAGCATACTTTTTATTTTCGTCAGGTCGCCTTCCATATAACCCGGGAACTGCTCGAAGAGCTTCCGGCAGATAACCGCAGCCAGAATGGAGTCGCCCAGAAACTCAAGCCGTTCATTGCTAAAGAGACGGTCGTCAACTGCGGAGGAATGCGCGAATGCTTTGGATAGGAGATTGCGGTTAGAAAATTTATAACCTATTATCTGCTCGATTTGCTGCAGAATTTCTTCGTTCATTTATACTGTCTCGCTTCTGCACGGGCCCGGCGAGCAGATTACGAACACCGCCTGCATAAGTGGTTTTCGTAGCCAGCTCAACAAGGGCTAAACATCGTTGTATTATACAAAAAAATAAACTGTCTGTCAAGTTCCTTAGTCACGGCTAAGTGACAATCTGCAGACTTGCCAGGGCAACGAACTTGTCATCAGCAAGCTCAAAAATTCCGTCAAGACCGGTTACTGTAAAGATGCCTCTGGTTGCAGGAGCAACGTTGCAGAAAACAAGCCGATGTCCACAATCAACCATCAGCTTGCGCAATTTTAGCAGCTTTGAAAGACTTGAGGATGTTATAATATCAACGCTGGAAAAATCAATTACCACATCGCAGTCGCCTCTGTCGCGCACCATTTCGGTGACGGTTTTGAGCTCATCGCCCATATTTGGTTCTTGGGGCAAGTCCACGAGAATAATATTCTCCGACCAGTTTTGTATCCCCATTTTAACACTCCTTTTTTTCTAACTCAGCGTAACTTTCGCAACCTTCAATAATTGTATCGGCACAAGTTTAGGCCGGGTTAAGCAAGGAACCTGATTTATCTTATAGCATCGCCCTATAAAAACCGAAGTTTCTGTCCCCTGAAACTTACCCTTGGTGCAAACCCGCAGCGAGGGGCCAAAATTTCTATTCGTTGCCCCTTTTTGCAACATAATCCTCACAGGATAGTGCTCATCAGTTAACGGTGGACCTGTCCTGAGCATAGCCTGCGGTGAGTCGAACCGTCGAAAGACTTGTCCTGAGCCTGTCGAAGGATTTGTTTTAACTAATATCCCGTATCCGTAGAAGTTTTTGGGGACTGGCTTGAGCTGCTTAAGGAAAAAGGCCTACCTTTAGCGTCCCTGCGGTCATAAGGTTCGGCTCTTATGGGGGCTTGCAAAACTCTTACTGCCATACCGCTTTTTGAATTAACGATGTAGAGACCGTCGTCTGCCGTCCTTATAAGTGCTGAACCTTCACCTATAGCCGAAGGTATGGCAATGCCGAAATCGGCTTTGTCCGCACTTCCGGCTCCTATTACAGCGGTAACAATAATTCCCAATGCAATCCCTATGACAAGTGTCTTAACATCGAGTTTTAGCTCCATTTTGTTTCCCTTTCAAATTAATGAATAAACAAACTTTACACGCATCTTTATAATCCTCGGGCTTAATCTTTACTGATTTTTGTAAATTCCGCAAGTCTTTTGTGCCTCGCCAGAACGCTTTCGGTAAGCTAACTTGAAAATCTTAGTTCGAGAGAGTATATCTTTTGTCTTAAAATAAATAATTACTTCTTCGCCTTTTTCCCATAATACCTCCTGCTCAACAACGATTAAGTCTGGTTGCCTTTCTCCCCTTTCATTTCCCTTTTATTCCTTCTATCCACCCCTCCACCTTCTTCAGCTCATTCGGCACCCCCATCTTCTTATACAAATCCCGCGACTTCTCCCAATACTCCCTCGCATTTTTCCCTTCCCCTCAATTACCCAACTCGCCCAATCATCGCATTTTAGCACCCCCGCCTTCATTTTCACCCCCAAAACTTGTCCACCTCGATTATTTGTGCATTTTCTATTTGGCAACTGCGGTTTTATGTATTAAGTTTAGTAAGAGGCAGATATGAAAGGCTGACAGGGAAGACGACCGATAAAAAATGTTTTTGTAAGGAGGGGTTTCTTTATGGGGGCCAGGAGAAGCAAACTTATATTTCTGCTGATAGTTTATTTTGCCGGCTTTGCAACCGCAATCTATTGTTTAGCGCCTGCTCCCGATGCACAGGCCTGTCGGTTTTCTGAAAAAAGCTTTGCATATTCAGCGTTGAAATCAGACGAATTCGCAAAATCTTTTAACGTTGGAATGCACAAGTTCCTGTATTATAGCAAGGACGCTGCCAAGCGTTTGAGCGCTTTTCTGAAACAAAAATATGATAGACATCAAGCCGTGGTAGCTAAGCAGTAATAATGTTGCACAATACAAGTCGGAGGGGGGGAGAGGGGTTTGTATATAATGTCTGCTGGCCGTGGGCATATCAGCCCACGGCCATCTTTATTATGATAAATCTAATAAGTGGGCTTTGGGTAATTTCTCCTCGATAATGGCCCGTGCCAGATTGACCCAGCTCTTACAGCCATCGAGCACAACGCTGTCACTGCTGGCTGCGGTCAGGTCGGTCTTTATCAGTTTGGCATCAGGGCTTGGGAGAAGTTCAATCTCCCAGTTCCACTTGTTTTTCCGCGCCAGTTCGCCAATCAGCGTTTTTAATCGCCCGCTATTCGAGACCGGACTATCCAGCAACCACAGGCAATTGTCCACGTTGTGCTCTTTCAAAAATTTACCTATAAGCTGCACAGCCGGTATCGTTTCGGTAACCTTACGGTATGTTCCGTGTATGCTTGCCAAGTCTCGAAAGCAGCCGTCCCGGCCCTTAAAAACACAGGCGCCGCTCATCGCCGCTTCGACGGTTATCAGGACGTTGTATCCGTCAATAACAATGGGCAGGCCGCTAAGATTGGCGACTTTGACTTCACGCTGCTTTCGGGACGTTAACTGCTGGTCGGAGCAGGCGCTTCGCATAATTGCTAATCTTTGTCTTTCTGTAAGTGAAAACTTATCCCCCACTAACTTAAGAGTGCTTTTTTCCGCATAACCTTTCGTCAATAGCAGAGAAAAATCAGCAAGGGCCGACCGCAAATCCGAAATTGCAGCAGGGGCGAATAATTTAGCATCTGCCGGATGCGGCCCTCTGTGAGTTCGCTTATCAGGCATAAAGCATTTGTCCTTAATTAGACCTAACAGCTATGATAGTTCAAAAAACGCCAGTTCACAAGTGCCCGCCAAAAACAAATTGACATAACCGGCACTCGTCTCTACTATTGAGAAAGGGAAATCGTTGATTCTACACTGGACCATAAATGGCAGACAGGAATATGGATTTCAAAAAGCTCGCAGAGCAAGTTATCAAAAGGGATGTAAACCGTATCCTTGGCGGTTAGCTTCTGACGCAGTGAGTTTCGATGAGTAAAATTGGCTTTGTTTGGGTTTGTTTTGACCAAGCGTACATTGCTCCTTTTTCGTTGTAATTCCTTATTACTACCAATGTTACAACCATTTGACTTTCTTGGAAATTGGCTTTGTTTGGCATAATTTAATTCATTTTGATTGATTTTTCCATTCAGCGCAAAGAATCTCCGTAGCCGCCGAAGGCGGACAAAAGATAGAAAACAGAAAACAGAATTCGGAATACAGAACTCAGAATAAAGAAAGCATAAAAATCGAAACCATTTTTAATGAATTATTTGACTTGGGCCTGCTGGACCTAAGACCTTGCCCTGCTGGGCGATATGCGTTTATCTACTGATAAACTGGTGGGAATTTTAACATATTTTCGAAGAAAAGTCAAACGAAAAACGAATAAAAAGAACATGTGGATTCGTAGACTTTCTTATTTCTCTTTGACATCACGAGATCTTAACAATTTTATTATCTCTGGTGATTTAGCATAATCAAGCGGTGTTTTACCATCTTTGTCTTGAATGTTTACATTTGCTCCATTTTCGACAAGAAATTTAGTGCCGAGCAGATTATCGAACTCTGCTGCAATATGAAGTGGTGTTTTGCCCTGATCATTCTGCGATGTTACCTCTGCTCCAGCTTTTACCAGCGCTTGTAGACTTAATGTTCGATATGTTGTCTTCGTTGTCAACCTATCCAAACTACTTTCAGGATAAATCTTAGTCAAATACATCGCCAAATGTAATGGTGTATTGCCATTGGGCCCTTTAAAATTAGGGTTTGCGCCCTTTTGCAGAAGGTAAGCAATTGACCCGTATGCTTCGTTCTCAAAAGTAACATAGTTTGAAACTGCTATCAATAGAGCGCTAAATTTATTACCTTTGAATTCACCGTCCAGTTTGGCACCTTCTCTAAGAGACTGTTCCATTCTGATGATGTCATGATTTTCAGCAGCATCAAGAAGGCTAAGCTGCGCAGCGACTTGGGGCTCAACAGGCTTAACTCCTTGTTTAATCAAAAAATCTATAACGTCTTTAGAATTATACTTAACGGCAAGTTCGATTGGGGTTACTTCCCCCACTGGAGTATTTAGGTCTGCTCCTCTTTGAAGTAGGAGATCTAAAATGAGAACGGAGTTACGCTCAATTGGCCAACGCAGATAACTTTGTTTCACTCTTGCCCCAGCATTGAAGAGTTCCTTTAAAATCTCAATACATTTCTTTTCTTCTTCCTTTACCCATTTTTTGTCCTCGTCCTTCCTATAAATTTCTTCTTTTAGGGAAGGAATTGAAATAATAGCCCACTCTACCGCTGAAAGGTGCCCGAAGCAGGCATTAGGGTTAGCTCCTGCTTTTAAAGCCTGTTGCACCCCGTTAACGTCACAGCCAATAAATGCTCCTCTTAGTTGCTCATCGACAGAATGTGCATAATCGGGAATGACCAACCTTTTCAGTTTATTTTTGACATCTGTTTGAGAATAAGTTACCGAAAGACAAACAAGTGTCATAATACAAAGACAAACAAGTATCATCATGCATATTAACTTATGTTTACGTATCATTTCGGCTCTCTACTGACTTTTCGTCACAATACGGTTTATCATTCTTCGGCTCCATGTGATTTCAATAATTTTATCATCTCTGCTGATTCAGCATAATCCAATGGAGTTTTGCCTGAATCATCTCTGTCCATAATTTTGGATCCTTCTTTGATAAGCATTTCAGCCGCTTCAAGACCATTGTATTTCGCTGCTATGTGTAATGGAGTCTGGCCATTATATCCACGGGATGACACGTTAGCACCTGCTTTCAGCAAAGCCTCCACAGCTAATCGGGAATAGACCCTCATCTCTTCGTGGGCATCTTTTCTGTCATTTAGAGACATCCAAACTATTGCATGATGCAATGGAATGCCTGCTGTTTCCTTATATTCTTGTGCCGACTCCAAATTTGGGTTCGCTCCTTTCTGGAGCAAAAAAACAATTGTGAGATAACCCTCAAGGTCGAGAGGTGTGGCTTCACATAAGGCCGTTTTGCCTGCGCTGTCAGCCTCATCGACATAAGCTCCCTCTTCTAATGCTTTTACCATTTCAATGATATTCTGCTGTTCACCAAATTCAGTCTTCTTATAGGATTCTCTTGCTAACTGTACGAAACGGCTTTGTAATGCTTGTCTTTTAGGAACAGGCTTTGCACCATGTTTAATGAGAACCTCAACAACTGATGAGTGCCCGTACGATTCTGCCCATTCGATAGGAGTCTTACCTTCTATTTTTAAAGTAGGACTGGCTCCTTTCTGAATGAATAGCTCTACAACTTCAGGATAATCTTGGGCAATCGGAACAAACAGAATATCATTATCACACCATTGCAATTTTGCACCCGCATCGAAAAGTAAATTTAAACATCGAAGACAACGGGGTGCTTTGTCCTTATCATAAATCGTATCCAAAAGCCGGTCTATAATAGAATATCTTTTTGGTGTATCGGAAACCCAGTTAGGATTAGCACCTGCATATAGGGCAATCTTTATGTCGTTTGGGTCTGCTTTTTCGACAGCATCTAATAATTGAGCATCGAGTTTGATTTGAGAATTAGCGTTGTCGTTTGGGTCTGCTTTTGCAAATAGAATACCCTGATACAATATAACAAATAGAAATATTGCAACTGTGCTTTTCTGCATTTTACCTTTCCATTTCGTATTTTGGATTGACTTATAATTCTACCCAAACTGCGTTCATTTGCAACGGCAAAATCAAATAACCCGCAACATAAAGTTGCGGGCTTTCGGATAAGGCGGAAAATTAGAGAATTGGGGAATTTGGTTGGAAAAGTGCGAAGGGTGTGAAGAGTGAGAAAGGGAAAAAGCAACCCCACGTGAAACGTGGGGCTAAATATTTTTGAGAAAGATTGACCCCTGGCATAAAGCCAGGGGCTTTCGGATTTGGCTAAACAGGCGGTTGCATATCCTGACGGAATGTGATATAAACAGACTGCGCCAATTACGACAAATATGTGAGACTTAAATACGATGGAAACTGCAGAATTAAAATCAGCCATATCAGAGTTGTTGGCCCGGATTGAGAAAATCCGGGACTGGCTTTGACTTGTCCAGTAAAAAGTCCCAGCTGGCGCAATTAGAAAAGAAAATGGCCAATACGGGATTCTGGGACAATCCCGATTCAGCCCAATCGGTGGTCTCTCAGTTAAGCGCACTTAAATCAATAATCGAGCCGGTGGAGGAACTGACCCGCGAGGTTAAAGATTTGGCGGAGCTGTTCGATATGGCGGCGGCTGAATCGGACAAAGAAGAGCTGGAGCAGTTAGAAGATGATTTGGCGGGGCTGATAAAGCAATGCGGACAAATCGAGCTGCAGGGACTATTGTGCGGGCCTGATGACGCGAAGAACTGCTTTTTCAGCATTCACGCGGGAGCCGGCGGGACGGAAAGCTGTGACTGGGTCAGTATGCTGCTTAGAATGTACGGGCGGTATTTTGAAACAAAAAAATACAAGGTCGAGGAGCTTGATATGGTCCCCGGTGAAGAGGCCGGTATTCGGTCAGTAACGCTGAAGGTAAGCGGGCCGTTTGCGTTCGGCAGACTTTCCTGCGAAATGGGCGTTCACAGATTGGTGCGGATAAGCCCTTTTGACGCCAACAAAAGACGACATACCAGCTTTGCGGCTGTCGATTGTTTACCTGAGTCTGAGGATGTTGATATTGATATAAAAGAAGATGACCTCAAAATAGATTACTATCGTGCAGGCGGGGCGGGCGGCCAGCACGTCAATAAAGTCAGCTCGGCAGTAAGAATTGTGCATATACCCACAGGTCTTGCGGTGCAGTGCCAGAACGACCGAAGTCAGCATCGCAACAGGGCAGAGGCAATGAAGATGCTAAAGAGCAAATTATATATGCTCGAACAGCAAAAGCGAGACGCTGAACTTGCAAAACTATACGGCAATAAGGGCGAAATAGCATGGGGAAATCAGATACGAAGCTACGTGCTGCAGCCCTACCAAATGGTCAAGGATCATCGAACAAACTTCCAAACGGGCAATTCGGACGCGGTGCTGAACGGAGACCTTGACGACTTCATCGAAAGTTACTTAAGATACAAAGTTAAAAATAAAAACAGGGAACCAGAAGTAAAAACGGGGAAAAAAGGCGAGGATTAGCAAGATGAAAGAAATTATCGATGTCGAACTAAAAACACGGAAGGTTGATTTCAGCAAGTGCAAAACAGATTTGCTTGCAGTAGGGCAGTTCAGCGATACCAAAGGACTGGACAAGTTAAACGCAGAGCTTAACCAAAAGCTCGGAGGCGCCATTGAACAGGTTATAAAGCTGGGCGATTTCAAAGGCAAGGAGGGAACCAGCGTCGTTGTTTATGGCAACGAAGGCATAGGAGCCAGGAGGGTTCTGCTGGTCGGCTTGGGCGAGAAAAAGAAGGCAACACTTGATACGGTTCGCAAGGCGGCGGCCAATGCGGCAAAAAAGGCGGTGGAAATGAAAGTAGAAACTCTCAGCCTGGCACTGCATCGAGCATTTGAGGGAAGGTTTGATTTGTCGGCGATGGGACAGGCAATGGCAGAGGGAACATATTTTGGCAGCTACCGCTATGATGAGTTTATTACTGAGGACAAAAATGGGCGATTGGATTCGCTCAGCGTCGAGCTGATTGATTGTGATTCGGCGAGAACAAAAAAGTTGAACAAAGGACTTCAGAGCGGGGCTATTATCGGCAAAGCTCAAAGTTATGCCCGGACGCTGGCAAATCGGCCGGGAAATATAATATATCCTGCCAAACTGGCTGAGGAAGCAACGAAGCTGGCACGCAGTTTGGATGGGTTAAGCTGTGCTGTCTTCGACGAAAAGCAAATGGCGGCAATGGGGATGGGCGGCGTGTTTGCCGTTGGGTCCGGCTCGGCAAATAAGCCGAGATTTATCGTTTTGAAATACAACTCTGCCGCTAAAACTGCAAGCACCAAACCAACCGTAGGCCTGGTCGGCAAGGCGATAACATTTGATTCCGGCGGAATAAGCATTAAGCCCTCGAGCAGAATGCAGGATATGAAACTTGACAAGTCCGGCGGAATCGCAGTGTTGGCGACATTAAAGGCGGCAGCAGAATTAAAACTGCCGGTAAATATTTATGGGATGATTCCTGCGGCAGAGAATATGCCGAGCGGAACAAGCTATCGGCCCGGTGATATTATCACCACCTTTAGCGGCAAGACAGTCGAAGTGCTGGACACCGATGCCGAAGGCAGAATGATACTCTGCGACGGGCTTGCCTACGCAGCAAAGCAAAAATGCGACCCGATTATCGATATTGCAACCTTGACGGGCGCGTGCTTGGTTGCTTTGGGCAGACATAAGGCAGGGCTGATGGGCAATAATGAGAAACTGATAAAACAGCTGCAAAGAGCAGCAGAGGACAGCGGTGAAAAGGTTTGGCATATGCCAAGCGGAGAAGAGTATTTAGCCGAGATGAAAAGCAAGAACGCTGATTTGAAAAATTTAGCCCATATCAACAAATACGGCGATGCCTGCGACGCGGCTGCTTTCTTAGGCCAGTTCGTGGGGGATGCGAAATGGGCCCACTTAGACATCGCAGGGATGGATATATTCCAGGAGCCCACGGAACTTACTGTGGAAGGTTCGAGCGGGTTCGGCGTGCGGCTGCTGACCACTTATCTTATGAACGTTACCAAGTAAGAAGGTGAAAAATATGCATTCAGAAAATAAGTCGAAAGTAGATATCGAAAGGATTGAGAAAGCAGTCAAAGAAATACTTTTGGCTGTAGGTGAAGACGTTGAGCGCGAGGGACTAAAGAGGACACCGGCACGAGTAGCAAATATGTATGCTGAGCTGTTAGCCGGGATGCACGACGACCCCAAACAGCATCTCCGTAGTGTTTTTTCCGAGGACTACGACGAGATAGTTCTGCTGCGTGACATACCTTTTTATAGTATTTGCGAGCATCACTTAATGCCATTTATCGGCTCAGCTCATGTTGCATATCTGCCGAGCGGCGGCATACTTGGAGTCAGCAAGCTGGCTCGTATTGTGGACTGCTTTGCTCGCCAGCTCCAGACTCAGGAGAGACTTACGGGCCAGATAGCTGATTTTATAATGAATGAGCTAAAGCCACGTGGTGTTGCGGTGGTGCTGGAGGCATCGCATAGCTGTATGACCATCCGTGGGGTTAAGAAGCCCGGCTCGGTAATGGTAACTTCTGTGCTTCGCGGGATATTCAGGAGAGACCCGAAGAGCCGAAGTGAGATTATGAGTTTGATGCACAAGGGTAACAAATAGAAGGCTCCTTGTTTATGCATAAACTATCACGGCTGGTGCGGTTTTCGATTAATCCTTTCTTGCCAAATGATGGTAGTGGATTTAATTCTTTTGCATCCCGGCCGGCAGGTGAAGGGCTGTCAATATTTTTCGAATTGACCGTCGCTCTGGTTGGCGAGGTTGAGCCGGCTACGGGATTTGTCGTCAATGTGAACGATATTGACAAAGAGGTGCAGAAATACGTTGTGCCGATATTTGCCCGGCAGATAAGAAAAGACTTTCGGCAGGGTCAACATATTGGGTTTTTCGGAATAACAGAACTTTTGAAATCAGCGTGGGGACAACTGGCCGATAAGTTCGGGACGGCAAGATTAAAAGAATTGAGCATAGCACTGAATCCTTTCAGAAAGGCGGCGATTGACTGCGAAGATTGTAGAATGAGCTATTTTAGTGAGAAATTTGAATTTGCGGCGACGCACAAACTTTGGAACAATGATTTTTCGGATGAACGAAATCGGAAAGTTTTCGGCAAATGCGCAAACCCTGCCGGCCATGGGCATAATTATATCGTCGAGGTTACGATAAAGATACCGGCAGGCAAGGATAGTCTTTGCATCGGCGATTTTGAAAAAGTAGTGGACGATGAGTTTATAAAATTAGTTGACCACAAGAATTTGAATGTGGATGTCCCGTATTTTGCCAAAGTGATTCCGACCGTCGAAAATATTGCAGCTTTTGCGTGGGAGAAGCTGGTGGGTAAATTCGGCGAAGCGGCACTGCATTGCGTAACAATCTGGGAAACCGATAGGACCTACTGCTCATATTATGGGTAGTGGAACTAATAGCAAAAGTCGAAAGAAGAATTTGTCACAGAAGTCATATCATCTCGATGTCCTCATTCGGCCAAAGGGGTCTTGAGAAAAGGCCCGATAAAAATACACTATTTAGTATTGAGAGCAACGATTCTATCGCTTGGCATAGAGGCGGTTTTCCACTATCAGTTTGGCCATAGAAGAGCCATATTTTGGGCTTTGTGTGTAGCTGTGCGTTATGAACTTATAAACGATGAGGCACGTATAGTTTTTATTGCAAAATTGACTGATAACAATAGGCAGGAGCGTGTCTCACTAAAGCTATCTCCTTTATTTGCCGATAGTTATGCTATAAGAAGGCCGGCGAACAAATTTGTGTGCCCCGACTTTCGATAAGAGGATGGCTTAAAAAAACTTGATACAATGCTTAGGATGTGCTTGTTTTTCTGGCGCAGCCGACGGGGACGGAGTCTGTGAAAGTTGATTATTTACTACTGAGGCCTATATGAAAGGGCTTATCACAGGCGGGGCAGGATTTATAGGCTCCCATCTGGCGGAACGGCTGCTGAGAGACGGGCACAAGGTGGCGGTTATTGATAATCTCAGTACCGGCAGTCTAAAAAATATTGAGCATTTCAGAAAGCATTCCGGTTTTGAGTTTGTTGAAGGCGATATCCGCAATGCCAAACTGATGGAAGCCCTAACAGAGCGATGCGATGTGGTCTTTCATTTGGCTGCGGCTGTCGGTGTTAACCTGATAGCGAATGACCCTGTTCACACGATAGAAACAAATATTGGCGGCACCGAGACGGTGCTGGAGACGGCCTATGAGTTCGGCAAAAAAATCCTGATTGCTTCAAGCAGTGAAGTTTATGGGAAAAACGAAAGGATGCCCTTCAGCGAAGACGACGATATTGTGCTCGGCAGCACAGGTATGTCGCGATGGTCTTATGCCTGCAGTAAGGCGATAGATGAATTTTTGGGATTGGCTTTCTATCAACAGTATAAGTTGGACGTGGTAATCGGTAGGTTCTTTAACACAATCGGCCCCAGACAAACAGGTCGATATGGAATGGTGGTGCCCCGTTTTGTTCAAAGGGCGTTAAAGAACGAGCCGGTTTCGATATATGGCACAGGCCGACAGAGCCGGTGCTTTTGTTATGTGGAGGACCTCGTCGATGCGGTCATAGGTTTGATGAGTTGCAAGGAAGCAGCAGGGGAGGTGTATAACATCGGCTCAAGTGAAGAGATTGCCATTGAAAGTCTTGCGGATAAAATCATCGAGATGACAAACAGCAAAAGCAAAAAGGAATTTGTGTCATACGAAAAAGCCTACGGCAGGCCTATTGAGGATATGATGCGGCGCGTGCCGAATCTCCAGCGGATAAAAAAGACAATCGGCTGGGAGCCAAAAACAAGCTTGGACAAGGCGCTGCGGCTGATTATAGAAAATTTTAAACAAATGAGATAACAGGGGATTGTTAGAGAGGCGAGATATTATGAAAAAAGCGTTGATTACCGGTATTACAGGGCAGGACGGCTCATATCTTGCGGAACTGCTGCTGCAAAAAGGGTATCAGGTCTGGGGTATTGTGCGGCGAAGCTCATCGTTCCACACAGGCAGAATCGACCACTTGTATAAAGACCCACATCAGAGCCCTCGACTTAGATTGGTATATGGAGATTTGACCGACGGCAATAATCTGTCAACAATTATGAACGAGGTTGAACCCGAAGAGGTCTATAATTTAGGCGCTCAAAGCCATGTTCGAGTAAGTTTTGATACGCCTATCTATACAGTTGATACAGACGCACTTGGGACGCTTCGGCTGCTTGAGGCGATTCGTTCCAGCAATAAGTTGGCGAAGTTTTATCAGGCCTCCAGCAGCGAGATGTACGGCAAGGTCGTCGAAACGCCACAAACGGAGAAGACGCCATTTTATCCGCGCAGTCCATACGGTTGTGCAAAGGTGTACAGCTTTTGGCAAACGGTGAATTATCGAGAAGCTTACGGCCTGTTCGCGTGTAACGGAATTTTGTTTAATCACGAATCGCCGAGGCGCGGCGAAACATTCGTTACAAGAAAAATCACACGAGCGGCAACGCGAATCAAATTAGGATTACAAGATAAGCTGTATTTGGGTAATCTGGATGCGAAACGTGACTGGGGATTTGCAGGCGATTACGTCGAGACAATGTGGCTGATGCTGCAGCAGGAAAAAAGCGATGATTATGTTATCGCCACGGGCCAGACACATTCAGTGAGAGAGTTTTTAGATGAAGTATTTGGCTATCTCGATTTGGACTGGCAGAGGTATGTTGAGACCGACCCGCGATATTACAGGCCGAGCGAAGTTGATTTTTTGCAAGGTGATTCGAGCAAAGCCAGGAAGGTTCTCAAGTGGGAACCCAAAGTAACATTTAAGGGACTGGTGGAAATGATGACCGACGCTGATATGAAGCTTGCTGAGGACGAGAAGATTTTGAAGGACCACGGTAAGAGATAATGAGCGGCTTTTTCGGAGGCAAACGAGTTGTTGTTACCGGTGGAGCGGGTTTCCTCGGCGGGTATATTGTTAAAGGGCTGCAAAAACGGGACTGCAAGAATATTTTAGTGCCGAAAATCGAAGATTATGACCTGGTTAATATGGGTGACATCGTTCGGATGTATGACGATATGAGGCCGGATATTGTTATCCACCTTGCAGCAGTTGTCGGCGGCATTGGAGCCAATCGCGAGCATCCGGGCGAGTTTTTCTACAAGAATCTGATGATGGGGGTTCAGTTGATAGAGCAAGGACGAGTTCACAACATCGAAAAATTTGTGGCAATCGGGACGGTTTGCGCATACCCGAAATTTACGCCGGTGCCGTTTAAGGAAGAGGACCTCTGGAATGGATACCCAGAGGAGACTAACGCACCTTATGGATTAGCTAAAAAGATGCTATTGGTGCAATCACAATCTTACCGGGCTGAATACGGTTTTAATTCGATATTTTTATTGCCGGTAAATCTTTACGGCCCGGGTGATAATTTCGACCCTAAAAGCAGTCACGTGATACCGGCGCTGATAAAAAAATGTATCGATGCAATCGAATCGGGCGTCGACTACATTGACTGCTGGGGCACCGGCAAGGTCTCGCGGGAGTTTATCTACGTGGCTGATGCCGCTGAGGGAATCCTGCTGGCAACGGAGCATTACAATGGAGCTGAGCCGGTTAATATTGGGGCTGGATTCGAAATAACAATAAAGGAATTGGTGGGAAAAATCGCAAAGATAACGGGCTTTAAGGGCGAGATTCGCTGGGACAGCTCTAAGCCGGATGGCCAGCCGAGGCGACTCCTGGATGTTTCAAAAGCTAAAAAATATTTCGGTTTCGAAGCCAAAACCAGCTTCGAGGATGGACTTAAGGAAACCATTAAATGGTATCGGCTATTTGGTGGGGTAATCCGTCTTCGCTAAAGCTACGCCGGACAAGAGACCCTGCCCTTCGCTACCGGGTGAAGCTTCGAGGCTTTTTGATGAACTCGAATAAGTGGGACGAGCCAATGAAAGGGCCATCTATTTGATTAGTGTCGGGGCATTCAACATAATGAGTGGGATAAGAAGTAACATTGTAGCGTTTGGCAATTTCGGGCTGTTTATCGACGTCAATCAGAATGGGAATGAAATTAGCTTCGACATATTTTTTGACATCGTGTCTGTTGTAGACGTTTTGCCACATGTATGAACAAAAAGGTGCATTTTGTTTAGAAAAGCAAAGTAAAGCAGGTTTGTTTTGTCGTTTTGCTAACTCAATGCCGGTGTGATAATCTTTTTCCCACCAATCAGTTGGATACTCCTTGTTTTCGGTCAAAAAGACAGTTACTACGAATATAATGAAAACCAGAATGATTATCCATAGCGCTCGAGATTGTTTTTTTGCCGCGGAATGCGTAGCTTCCTTCGGCGTCCGGCTGGTCGAGACATCATAATTGTTGGCCACGTGGACCTCCATATAAGATTATTACAATGAGTAATTTATTATAGGTAAAGCTGTCAATCAGTCAAGCTTTGCCGAGCTATTTTTTTCTTTAGTTTCAAAGGAAATAAAGGTATGAGTAAGGATATTTTAAGTATTGCAGTTGTCGGCGCCGGATATTGGGGTAAGAACCTGGTTCGCAATTTTGCCACCGCCAAAAGGTGCAATTTGAAATACGTCTGCGACCTCGATAAGAAACTGCTGGCTGTCCAAAAGAAGAATTTTCCTTCTATTATAACCACAGCCGAGCTGGAAGAGGTTTTGAGCGATGCTGAAGTTGATGCGGTGGTGATTGCGACTGAAGTGCCTACGCACTTTGAGATTGCACAGAAGTCTTTGGAGGCCGGTAAGCATACTTATGTTGAGAAACCATTGACCTTAAAAGCTGCTGATGCAAAGACGCTGGTTGAGCTCGCAAAAGATAAGAAGCTAAAATTGATGGTAGGCCACCTGCTGGAATATCACCCTGCGGTCAATTACCTTAAGGAAATGATAGACAAAGGCCAGCTTGGTCAGCCGTATTATATGTATACGCAGCGGGTTAATTTGGGCATTGTTCGTCAAGATGAGAATGCGTGGTGGTCGCTGGCACCGCATGATATTTCGGTTATCTGCTACTTGCTCGGCTCTGAGCCGGTATCGGTGACGGCGCACGGGCAGTGTTATCTGCAAAAGGATATTGAAGACGTTGTCTTTGCCACGATTAAGTTTGCAGACGGCAAAGTGGCAAACGTCCACTGCAGTTGGCTGGACCCTCATAAAATCAGAAAGATGACAGTTGTCGGCTCCGAGAAGATGGTAACCTTTGACGATATGGAGGCCACGGAGAAAATCCGAATTTATGATAAAGGTGCAGCAATAAAGCATGATATAACTACATCATACGCAGAAGTAATATCGCTTCGATTCGGCGATATAGTGATTCCAAAGATTCCCAGCGGTGAGCCGCTTTCGATGGAATGCAGGCATTTCATAGATTGTGTGCTCGACGGGATGCCGATACGCAGCGACGGCATCGAAGGCCTGAGAGTTGTTCGGGTATTAGAGGCGGGACAGAAGTCGTTAAAGAGCGACGGCGAGCCCATTAATCCGGAGGATTTTTAATGAGCGACAAAAAAGATTATTTCGTTCACGAATCGGCATACGTCGATGAGCCTTGCGAGATAGGCAAGGGAACGAAAATATGGCATTTTTCACACATAATGAAGGACGTTAGGATTGGTGAAAGGTGCATATTCGGCCAGAGCGTTAATGTCGCCAGTGGTGTTGTTATCGGCAGTAATGTGAAGGTTCAGAATAACGTTTCGATTTACACAGGCACAATTATCGAAGACGATGTTTTTCTTGGGCCGTCGTGTGTTCTGACAAATGTCACCAACCCCCGCTCGCAGGTTGTTCGGCACAGCATTTATGAAAAGACAATTTTTCGCCGTGGAGCGACCGTTGGGGCGAACGCAACTATTGTCTGTGGAATCGAGCTTGGACGTTATTGCTTTATAGCCGCCGGCGCTGTTGTGGTTAGGGACGTTCCGGATTATGCACTGATGATGGGCGTACCGGCCAGGCAGATGGGATGGATGAGCCGACACGGAATCCGTTTGCCAAAGCCGGATTCGGACGGCGTTATGGTCTGTCCGGAGAGCGGCTATCGTTATAAAGAAATTAAGCCGGGGGTAGTCAGGTGTCTGGATTTGGATGAGGAGTCGCCTCTGCCGCCGGAAAAAGCGGTTGGGAAAATACCGTATGATGATTTTAAAGAATCTAATTAACAGGAGATTATGCGATGGATGTACCCCTTTTGGATTTGAAGGCACAGTATGCAACAATAAAAAACGAGGTTTTGGCGGCTATTTCGGAGGTGCTCGAAACTCAAATATGTATAGGCGGTCCGAAAGTTACTGAACTAGAAAAGAAAGTAGCCGCTATAAGTGATTGTAAATTTGCAGTAGGAGCCTCCAGCGGCACCGATGCTATTTTGAACAGCCTGATGAGTCTGGAGATTGACGGCGGTGACGAGGTTATTACTACGCCTTTTACGTTTTTTTCAACTGTCGGCTGTATTGTCCGCACCGGTGCGAAGCCGGTATTCGTAGATATCGACCCGCGGACTTTCAATATCAATGCCGAACTTGTCGCCTCGGCGGTTACGAAAAAGACCCGGGCGATTATGCCCGTCCATTTATTCGGGCAGATGGCGGATATGGACCCTATTGTGAAAATTGCCAGGAAACATAATCTTGCGGTGATTGAGGATGCTGCCCAGTCGATTACGAGCACCTATAAAGGCAAAAAGGCCGGCAGCATCGGGAGCGTTGGCTGCTTTAGCTTTTTCCCCAGCAAGAACCTCGGCGGCGTTGGGGACGGCGGTATGATTGTTACCAATGACGAGCAGCTTTATAACCGTTTGTTTGTTATGCGCAATCACGGCAGCAAGCCGAAATATTATCATAAATATGTCGGCGGTAATTTTCGTCTTGACCCACTACAAGCAGCGGTGCTTCTGGTCAAACTGCCGCATTTGAACGACTGGTCCGAGGCCAGGCGTCGCAACGCAGCCTATTACGATAAAAAATTTAAAGGGACACTCGTGAAGACTCCTTATATCAGTCCTGATTGTGTAACCATTTATAATCAGTACTGCATCCGTGTGCCGAAACGCGATGAGCTGTTGGCACATCTTCAGAAGAATAAAATTGGCTGCGAGATATACTATCCGGTTCCGATGCATCTTCAGAAATGCTTTGAGTACCTGGGCTATAAGCAAGGCGATTTGCCTGAAGCGGAAAAGGCGGCTAATGAGATTATGGCTATTCCAATATATCCCGAGCTTACGGATGAAATGAAGGATTTTGTGGCGGAAACAATACTGTCTTTTGTAGGTTGATGGAATTGTCAGCGAATAAGATTGACGCGAGGATTGCCGCAGAATCTGAAGTGCAGAGCACGGCTGCAGAGTTGTATGCGCCGGCCTCGACCAGGAAGAATTTCGGCTGGATTCTGGCAGGCAATATTGTTGCTGAGCTTTCCCTGTTTGGAGTTTTGATGGGACTTGCAAAATTAGGCTCGGCTGAAATTCAGGGCAGATTTCTGCTCTCTCTTGGCATCGTAACCCCAGTTGCTATGTTCTCCTCGCTGGGACTAAGCCCGCTGTTCGTAACCGATTCACAGGAACGATTCAGCTTTTATGATTACTTCTATCTGCGGATTGCATTTTGCGTCCTCAGCGTAATCATCTGCCTCTTAATAGGCTCGTATCTTGTATTACGAGGTAGTTATGACGCGAACTTTCTGGTGGTGCTGGGGCTGATCGGATGTTTCAAGGCCGTGGACTTTGTCTCAGACATATGCTACGCGGTGTTTCAGAAGAAGCAGCGAATGAAGTACACAGGCATCAGCAGGGCTCTGAAAGCAGCAGGGGCTCTTACAGCTACAATAGCCATACTGTATGCTACGGGAAAGCTGGCGGCGGCCCTGCTCGGATGGCTTGCAGCGTACAGCGCGATGATGTTCTTGTATGATATTAAGATAGCGAAGCGGTTTTATCCGAAGCCGGTTGAATTTAGCTTGAGTCGCAGTTTGACGATAAGCAAACAGGCGATACCTCTGGTGGTGTGTGCGGCTCTTATGACGCTAAACAACAACCTTAACAGATACGTGATTGCGGCCTACTGCGGGGAGGCGGATGTCGGATATTTCGGCTCAATAAGTTATGGCAGTGTGGCTTTGTCAATGATTTTCGTGGCGATGGGCAGCGCACTTTTGCCAAAGATGGTGGATTATTTCAAAACTCACCCGCTGTATATCTGGCATGTGGCAGCAAAGGCAGCAATGGCGGCTGTCGGGCTGGGCCTGCTGGCGTTCTTGGTCAGCTTGCTGGCAGGCAGATTCGCTTTGAGGGTTTTCTTCAGCGCTGAGCATGCCGCTCATGTTAAAGTGCTGTGGATATTGATGGGCGGCAGCGCCATTGTGGGTTTGGCATCCGTGATGGGTTTTGCGGGCACAGCGTGTCGCGCGTTTACGCCCGGGATTTTTGCATGGGCGATTGTGGGCTGCATCACGCTTTTGGGTGGCATTATTCTTGTGCCAAAATATAGACTCGTGGGCGCTGCGATTGCTACTATAATGTCAAATATAGCGGCTTTTGTCTTGGCGACCTCGATAGTCGCGATATACACGTGGCGAAGGCACCGGCAAATAGTGTTGGCGGGCCGAGAATAATAACTGGCTTAGGGGATATATTATGGGTACGCTTAAAGGACGCAGGATATTCATTACCGGTGGTGCCGGCTTTATTGGGTCTACTCTTATCGGTCGTTTGATCGAAGATAACAAAATCACGGTTTATGACGACTTTCGGCGGGATGCGCTCAGCGATAAGCCTTATAAAAACCATCCTAACCTGAGAATTGTCAGAGGGGATGTTTTAGATTATCCATCCCTGAAAGCAGCAATCGAAGATTCACAAATAGTCGTCCACTGTGCTGCCATTGCTGGTATAGACACAGTGATAAAGAAGCCAACCGAAACAATGCGGGTTAATATGATAGGGACTGCAAATGTACTTGAGGCGGCTAAGGAACTTACTGAGCTTTGGCGATTGGTTGACTTTTCAACGAGTGAGGTTTTTGGCCAATCGGCGTTTCGAGCAGAGGAGGGTGATATAACGCATATAGGGGCAGTCGGCGAAGCGCGGTGGACATATGCAGTTAGCAAGTTGGCCGGCGAGCATTTGGGCAAGGCGTATTTCGAGGAATTTCATATGCCCACCGTTTGTGTCAGGCCGTTTAACATCTATGGGCCCGGTCAAGTAGGCGAAGGTGCCCTAAGAACGTTCATGTTGCGGGCGCTGCGAAATGAAGATATCGAAATTCACGGCGACGGTAACCAGATTCGGGCGTGGTGCTATATAGATGACCTCATCGAAGGGTTGTTGCTTGCTATAACCCACCCGAAAGCTGTCGGCGAGTCGTTTAATGTGGGAAATGCCAGAGCTGTCGTCACAATTTATGGTTTGGCTCAGACAATTGTGCGTGTGCTGAATTCAAGTTCGTGGATTCGTTTTACCAGGAAGGATTATGCAGACGTGGAGTTACGAGTCCCCAGCATAACCAAGGCACGAGAATTGCTCGGCTTTGAAGCGAAGGTAGACCTCGAAGAAGGAATACTAAAAACGGCGGAGTTTTTTAGAAAGCAGATGCAGATATGATTCGGTTAACAGTGCCCTCTATCGATGAGAACGACCTGCAAGCTGTGAGGGATGCACTCGCGAGCGGGTATCTGGTTCAGGGTGCACGAGTGGCGGCTTTTGAACAGGCAGTCGCCCAGTATGTAGGGACAAAGTACGCAGTGGCGGTAAGTAGCTGCACTGCAGCTCTTCACATTTCGCTTCTTGCTCTGGCGGTTCAGCCGGGCGATTTGGTGATTGTTACGGCGTATTCCTGGCCGGCAACCGCCAATGTCATCGAATTATGCGGGGCTAAGCCGGTCTTCGTGGATATTCAGCGCGACACATTTAATATGGATCCAGCCTGCTTGAAAGTAGTCCTGGAGGAACTGATGGGTTCGAAGCAAACGCGGCAACGCGTCAAGGGTATCCTGCCGGTGCACACGTTCGGCCAGATGGCCGATATGAAGGTAATTATGGAGCTGGCTCATCAGTATGGATTGCCGGTAATTGAAGACGCAGCGTGCGCTCTAGGCGCAACATTACACGGCCGTCAAGCTGGTACTTGGGGAGCATTGGGTTGTTTTAGTTTCCATCCGCGAAAAGCGATTACTACCGGTGAGGGTGGTATGGTTGTAACTGACAACGAAGCATTGGCTCGGTGCTTGCGTGCCTTGCGTAATCATGGCCAGGACCCTCAAGCTTCGTCTCCCGACTTTATTATGGCGGGTTTTAACTATCGCATGACTGAATTTCAGGCAGCACTTGGTATTACTCAGATGGCCAAGCTGGATAGTATAATTGCGGCGCGTTGCCGGCTGGCGGCCCGCTACGACCGTCTGCTGCGCAACACTACCATAAAAGTGCCGGCTGTTGCCTCTGGCAGCCAGCACGTTTATCAATCATACGTGGCATTGTTGCCTGCTGAAGTTGCTGGGCGTCGCGATGAGATAATCGCCGGCCTTAAAGAACGGGGCATCGAAACCACAATTGGAACTTGGCATATCCCGATGATAACTTACTTTCGTCGCCGCTATGGTTACAAGATGGGAGATTTCCCCGCAACGGATGAGACCTTCGCGTGTGCGATGACACTGCCTCTGCACAAGAAATTATCCGAAAAGGAGCAGGAAAAGATAGTAGAGTGTTTGGCGGCGGAAATTTCTTAGGAGCGAGCAGTAGTTCTTTACAAGCCTTACCTGTTCAAAAAGATTTCTAAAAATAACCTACAGAGGGTAATGTGAACTCCGAAATCCAGGTCGAACTCTATGAGGGTGCCGGCGCCATTCGGCCCGACATACTCGCATTTTTAGATTCCCTGGAGTTCGTTCCGGTGCAGCACGACCCCCGTTGGGCCGAGGTTTATGGGAAGCTCGAAAATGAACAATTCTTCTTTGCGGTTGCCAAACAAAAAGACATTATTCTCGGTGTTTCTCCTTTCACTGTTTTTAAAGGACCATTTGGGGCGATTCTTCACGCCAACCCGTATATGGGCTACGGCGGTTGTTCAGTCGTTGCTGGAAGGGAAAGAGAAATGATTGACTGCTTGATGAAAGCTTTGGTCGATTGTGCCCGACAATGCGGATGTATCACCGTATCCGTGGCTATACCTTCCTTTAGCGAGCAACTGGTTGACTTTTACATCTCAGCGTTAAAACCTGAGCATTGCCTCAAAAAATTTTATCAATATTACTATCTTGACCAGCACCCCTTTAAGGGTTTGACGAAAAAGCGTCGCTACGCTTTTGCGAGTGAAATCAGACGTGCTGAATCTTCAGGAATCACAATTACGCAGACGGCTGACGATTCGCAGATACAGGCTTGGCTCGATATCTACGAGGCACGCTATTCTCAGATTGGCGCAAGGATTTTACCGAGGGCGTTTCACAAAGCGATGGTGGAGACCTTTGTGCCCGCCGGGAAAGCCCAGCTTCATCTTGCGTACCAGGGTGGCCAACTGCTGGGCGGCACCTTGTTTTTGATTGGTCGTGGCATAGTTGATTATTTTTCCACCGCTTTTCACACGGAGAGTATGAAGCTGTACCCAGGTACTTTTATATTAAACAAGGCACTTCACCAATTTATTGAACTTGGCATTAAACGATTCAATTGGCAGTCAAGTCCTTCGCGAGACAGCGGCGTTTATAAGTTCAAAGAGCGATGGGGAGCGCAGGAAGGACAATATCTAATTCTTACAAAGGTGCTCGGCGATGCAACAGTTTTTACCGGCAGACCTCTTGCCGAGGTCCGCGATGCGTATGGTTTGCATTTTGTCCTTCCGTATAGTTTATGGAAAAATGAATAACGGGCCTCAAACAGAAACAGATTAAGCGGTATCTTTAAAGGAGAAAACTATGATAGTTGTCATCGGTGCTTCGAGTTCCATCGGTATGTACTTGGTGGACAAGCTGATAGCTCAGAGGCGTGAGGTTTTCGCCACAACAAGAAGAAATATCAATGAAGGGTACTATGCACGCGATGGCGTCTCCTACGCTAAGGTCGACATCACAGCCAAATCAGATCTTGAGAGATTGCCAAAGGATAATATCGAAGCTGTAATCTTGTTGGCTGGTTTGTTGCCTGCTAACTTGGAGCAATACGACCCAAAATACTATGAACTCTATGCTGACATCAATTTCAAGGGCACACTAAATGTTTTAGAGTACTGTCGAAAAAACAAGGCCAAGAAGATTATATTTGCTAGTTCGCACTCTGATGTGGCTGGGCTCTGGGGTTGTGGCAGGGCCATTACAGAAGACGACCCGCGAACGCTCGTTTATACTAGTGACCACACGGTATACATCATCACTAAAATCGCAGCGATGGACCTCGTCGAGCACTACCACCAAGAATACGGTATCCAGGGAGTATCGTTTCGACTTCCGGCAGTTTACAGCTATGGTCCACGCATCGGAATCTATGTCGATGGTAAGTTTGTCGTAGCTGGTTTCAATGTTTTTATTGAAAGGGCGATGGCTGGCAAACCTATTGATATCTGGGGCAATCCTCAAAAAGGCAAGGATATGGTTTATGTTAAGGATGTGGTGAGCGCTTTCATCAAGGCTGTTGACAGCAACAAGGCCCATGGCCTTTACAACATTGCCACAGGTATCCGTACTTCGCTGCAGGAGGAGGTTGAAGGAATCATCGAAGTCTTTTCTCCTCCGGGCCATCCTTCAAAAATCACCTACAGTCCGGACAAGCCGGATGGACTCACCTACCTTTATGATATTAGTAAGGCAAAACGTGACCTCGGTTACGTGGTGCGGTATCCTTATAAAAAGATGCTTGAGGATTACAAGATGGAGATGAATAATAAGCGTTTTGAAGACCTCTTCGAATGTAAAGAACAATGATTTCATTGCGGGTGAAACTGTTCACGGGTTAGGAATGATTTAAATGCATGTATTGTTAGTTTGTAATGAAATGACCCTCGGCGGGGCAGAAAGATACCTGATAGACCTTGCTAATTCGCTCGTCGAACGAGGCGTTGAAGTTACGATGGCCTTCGGTGGCGCTGTTCACCATAAGCCCGGGCCTGTAGAACAGGTCCGTCACCTGGAAATTAATTTGTGTAGGCGTTTCGGCAAACTCGGCCCTTTCAGACTCATAGTTGACCTGCCGGTGGGGAAACGGTTCTACAGATACATACGTGACGCTAAAGTCGATGTTGTAAACACCATTATGATTGATTCGGGTATCTGGTGTTGGTTGGCCAGCCGTTTTCTTTCGGTGCCGATTATCCATAAACCGATGCATGTATTCAGCAATTACAGCAGCTACGAACGCTTTCTGATCAGCAGCAGATTGGGTGCGAAGATAATCGAGTTTCTTGGAGTAAATTTTCTCCCCGGCTCTGATTATTCAGCGTGGGAGTTGACAAATATAATAGGCGTGCCCCCTAAGCGCGTATATATTGCAAGAATGGGTGTAGATTTACATAAATTCAGGCCTAAAGCCGCCGATGATAGGATTAGAAAAGAACTCGGTCTTGTACCTGGTCCGGTAATAGGTTCTATCGGGAGGCTGTGGCGTGTTAAAGGCTGTCATAAGATTATCTCTGCAATGCCGACGATTTTGCAGATTTGCCCCGAAGCGCAGTTACTGCTTGTGGGTGATGGGCCGGAGCGCCAAGCTTTGGAAAGACAGGCAAAAGAGTTGCGGGTGCGGGATAATGTAATTTTTGCTGGCTGGCGAAATGATACGGCGGAAATAACCGTATTGTTGGATGTATATATTCAGACAACGGATGGCCCAAGCTTGGGCATTTCGGTGTTGCAGGCACTGGCGCAGGCTAAACCGCTGGTGGTTTTCGCAGCCGATGAGCTTGAGAAAAAAATGGCGTCTGGTGCGGTTCAGGATGGGGTTAATGGTCACATAGTACCGACTAATGAACCCGATAAAGCCGGAGAAACTATCGGCAAAATGCTTACCGATAATCGAAGGCTTAAAGAAATGGCATCGGCTTCAAGGAAGTTGGCAGAAGAAAAATTCGACTGGCAATTGCATGTTTCAAAGGTAATAGAAATTTATCAGAAACTGCAGGATAAGAGCGAAGGTGAATGATTTAGCTGACCAGTATGATTCGGATGAGCAGCTCCTCAGTGCAGACGTTGCTCAGCACGGCACGGAAGGCCCATCGGTGATGCATTACCTGTTAGGCGCAGTGGTTGGTGCGCTGGTAATGATGGGAGTGTACGTTGCCTATCCAGCCATTCATCACTGGGCGTTTTTTCCGTTGGCACTGAATGCTATTATTCTTTTCCCAGTGTTGTTTACTTGGCTAATCGGAAAGCGGGATACTTTTGACCCCTTGGGGTTGGCATGCCTGCAATTGGTGCAATTCGGAGTTGTCAGCGCACTTCTTTGCTTGGGAACAGGCATTTATGGTCCACTTCTTATTCAGCCCGACGCAAAGGATTTATTAGGCCAAGTTGCCGTTATCTATTTGTTAACCCTGGTCCCTTTTTTCCTGGGCTACAAAATACGTTTGGGGGAGTCATTGGGCCAGCGTATTTTTAGTAAGCCGAAAGTGGTTAGTTTTGAAAGGCTGCGCTTGGCCATTGTCATTATGATAATTTGCTCAATCCTTGCGAGAGTTTACGCTGTTGTTAGGTATGGGGGGGTGTTGGGTACGACATTCGAAAGGACACAATCATTTGGCACCGGAAAAGGGGTGTTGCTTATGATTGCTGATACCTTGTGCACAGCTTTGGTGTTGTGGTTTGCCTATGGAATTGCCGTGATGCGTGAAAGAGGTCAGTTAACCAGCGTGGTAAGAACCCGTATTCTGACAAAAGCGTTAGTGGTAGTTGCGTTGATAGTTCTCATTGTTGGCCTGCGGGGCAGCCGGTCAATAATTGTGATATATGTATTATGGGTTGGTGGGATATATCACTTTCTTGTCAAACGAATCAAGGCTGTGACCGTATTGGCGGTTTTTATTTGCTTTCTTCCATTGCTCCACGGCTACGCAATGTACAAGTCTTATGGGCTAAAGGCGATAGGTGCAATATTCTCAGCCGAAGAAAGAGCCAGATTCGAAAAACCTCAGGGCCCCGGCTTATTAGGAACTGTGATAGGCGACCTTGGACGTATGAATGTTTGGATGTATGTGAAACAGGAGATTGATAGTGGTAGGTACCCTTTGCAGTTTGGCAGAACATACTTCGCTGCGGCCTTGGGGGTAATCCCTCGTGCCATCTGGCCGACCAGACCGTATGGAATGAGCGAAGTAATTACCGATATGAGAACGGGAAGGGGCGCATATGCAGCCGCTTTTGAGAAGACCTCTATGGTCGCTGGCCTTATCGGGGAATCTTATGCCAATTTTGACATCTTCGGACCGTTTTTGGGTATGTTTTTTTACGGTGTCATTCTGCGGGCATTGAAGACATTGATGGATAGGCGCTCGGAAGACCGGCTGATAGCATTTTTGTTGCCGATGATTGTGTACTTTGTGCTCGCGGCTTTCCCGGCTGATTCGGATGGAGTTGTGTACTCGGTATTGAAATTCCTCGGCCCGGCTGTCTTGGCAGTTTGGTTCTCAGGAGTGAAAACCGGTGCCGGCCAATACGGTGGCGAGCAAATTTACAGCTACAGTGAGTTAGGTGTGTGAGCAGAATGGCGGCGAAAACAATGCGAGTTATAGTATCGCTAGAAGCTCATTTCGGCCAGATTCCTGACGGTTCTATCTACGTGAATTGCGTTTATGATTATAACTTTTTGCGAAGATATTTGGATGTTTTTGATGAGGCATTAGTGTTTGCTCGAGTACATCAGGTTAAAGAAGGCGACCTTTCTACCGTTCCATTAAAGGCGAGCGGTCCGGGCATAAGATTTTTTCCCCTTCCAGACTACCTTGGTCCTTGGCAGTATCTCAGGTGCTGGAGTGGACTAAAGGCTTTAGCTAAGCAGGCCTTACGGGGTGAAGATGCGTGCGTACTTCGGGTGCCGGGGCCTATTAGCACCCTGCTTTGGCGCGAATTAATCAAGGCATCTCGACCATACGGAGTAGAGGTTGTGGGCGATGGTGCACTTGTGCCAGGAAGTGTCAAGAGCATTTTGCGGCCCGTGCTGAGGTGGAAGATGAGATGGGAATTGACTAAGCAGTGCCGAATGGCAAGCGCCGCTTCCTACGTTACGGAATACAGTTTACAGAAACGCTATCCTCCGGGGTGCTGGTCGACACACTATTCCAGTATTGAACTCTCACCGCAATCAATAGTAAATGACAGGCTCGTGGAAGAAAGGATCAGGACAATATCACGAAAACACGATTCGAAGGGACCTTGGCGCATTTGTTATGCAGGCAGTATGGCCAACCTGATGAAAGCCCCAGATGTGCTTATAGATGCCGTCGCAGAATGTATCGGCGGAGGGATTAATCTGGAATTGGTTATGCTTGGGGATGGGCAATTTAGGGCCTCCCTCGAACATCGGGCGCAAAAGTTAGGTATTGGCGATAGTGTCAAGTTTCTGGGCCGTTTACCATCTGGTCAGCCAGTATATGAGCAGCTTGACAAAGCAGATTTGTATGTTATGCCCTCGAGGCAGGAGGGGCTGCCTCGTTCAGTCATCGAAGCTATGGCGAGAGGGCTGCCGTGTGTCACAAGCAATGTGGGTGGTTTTCCGGAACTGGTGGAAAGTCAATACATGGTTAAGCCGGATGATGTATCGGGTTTGGCTGAGACAATAGCAAAGACGATTTCTAACGCTGAAGAGATGAAGAGGCTGGTCAGGAGAGGCGTAGAAATTGCATTAAAGTATCGTTCAGATATTTTACAAAAAAGGCGCGTTAAATTTTATTGTGAGTTAAGAGATATCACGCAGGATTGGCTAAACAATCATAAAAAGTGAAAGGTGGTGACTGGCGAGCGGGCCGTTTTCTAATCCGCAATCAAGGTTAGACAATGCGTGTAATCGTGGCTATTCAAGAACGTTTCAATATCACTCCTGATGGCGATGTATATCCGACTTCTATCGTTGATTATGCATTTTGGTCAAGGTACCTGAAGGTTTTCGATGAGGTGGTCGTATTCGCACGAGTCTATCCGATTGATGAACCCGACGCTGCCTCTATTCCTCTGAAAGCCAGCGGTCCGGGTGTAGTATTCTTCCTGTTGCCCTGTTATATCGGCCCGTGGCAATATTTGAAATGCAGACAAAAGCTAAAAAGACTGGCTAAGCAGGTTTTACTGAATGAGGCTGCGTGTATACTTCGCGTACCGGGGGTTATTGGCACTCTGCTTTGGTATGAGCTAATCAGGACAGCTCGACCATACGGACTAGAGGTTGTGGGTGATCCCTGGGACTCACTTTCTCCAGGAAGTGTAAAAACTGTTTTGCGCCCGATAGCCAGACGAAAAGAAAGCTGGGAATTGACTCGACAGTGCCGCATGGCCAGTGTTGCTTCTTACGTCACTGAACACAGCTTGCAGAAACGATATCCTCCGGGTAATTGGTCGACGCATTATTCCAGTATTGAACTTTCAGCCGGTACGATCGCGACTGAGGAAGATATTAAACACAGACTTGAAAATATTGACGCTAAAGCACTTAATCACGGGCCATGGCGAGTGTGTTATGCAGGCTCTATGGAGCAGCTTTATAAAGCTCCGGATATTCTCATAAAAGCAATAGTGATATGTCTTGCAAGAGGCATGAAGTTGGAACTTGTTTTGCTGGGTGACGGACGATACAGACCACAATTAGAGAACATAGCCAGAAAACTTGGGATATCCCGGCACGTCATATTCCTTGGGAAGGTGCCCTCTGGCAAGGCTGTTTATGATCAGTTTGATATGGCCGATCTTTATGTTTTGCCGTCACGACAAGAAGGATTACCGCGTTCGGTAATAGAAGCGATGGCGCGTGGACTTCCTTGTATAGGTAGCAATGTAGGCGGATTCGGCGAACTGTTGGAAAACGAGTATATGGTTCAGCCGGATGATGTGTCGGCGCTAGCCGACAGAATAGCGAAGGTAATTGCTGACCCTGATGGTTTGAAAAGTGCTGTTAAAAGAAATGTGGAAGTGGCGAGTCAATATAGCTCGGATATCCTGGAAAAGAGACGGATTGAGTTTTATGCCAAGGTTAAAGAAGTTACACAGGATTGGTTAAGAGGCAAAAGGGAGTAATTATCTACAGTGGTCTTTAGGTTCCAAATTTGTTGCCGTATGCCTGTATGTTTTATTGTCTAATTGGGGGCCAGATAATCGGGTTGCGGTAAGAATAGGTCTTTTCAAGAGTTTGAGGTAAATACGTATTGTATCTCGAGATGATATTGTAATCACCACTGACCGCAACATTAAGTCGTATATTGAGGTGGCGTATGGGTCAGAGAGCTCTTATTACAGGTGCAGCGGGTTTTCTTGGAGGGCATCTAATCAGTTCTTTGTTGGAAACTAACGCGCAAATAACAGCAGTTGATGTAGCTGAACCCAATCGGGAACTGTTGAATGGATATGGTAAGAGGGTAAATTGGGTTCAAGCCGATGTGGTAGTAGATGACTTATCGGAACATTTAGCCGGAATTGACGTTGTGTATCATTTGGCTGGCAGAACTTTACCAGGTACCTCGGAGCAGATTTTTAATGAACTTTGCGAACTCAATGTTAATGGAACGAGGAATGTGGCAAATGCTGCTGTGGCTTCGGGTGTCAAAAATTTTATACATATTAGTAGTGCCGCTGCATGCGGAGATTCGGATGATATGGTTATTAGGGAGGAAACCGGTGGACCGGTAGCAAGTTACGGTCGTAGTAAGTTAAAAAGTGAGCAGGCCGTCAAAGAAATTGCCTCTCATAAGATGACATATGTTATTCTGCGGCCTACAGCATTTCTGGGGGAAAATCATCTTGGTAGTTTGTATGAAATGGTCAGGGCTATAAAGCGGAAAAGGTACGTGTTGATTGGCAGTGGTCGTAATCATATGAATTTTTTGTACGTTAAAGACCTTGTGGACGTCATGGTCGAAGCTGCGAATGGGCCTGCGATGGCAAATCAGGTTTTTATAGTGGCCGATACGCCTATAACCTTGTTGCAACTTACGGATTTTATAAAAAAAGAACTGGGTTTGCCGCCGTCTAGATTTCACGTTCCAAAATCTGCGGGAATGACCATAGGATTCGGTTTTGATATTATTTCCAGGATGTTTCATCGGCCGATGCCTTTGTCGGTAAGCAGGGTCAGAAATATGACCTTGGATGTCTGTTATTGTGCTGATAAACTGAAGGAACGGTTATCTTGTGATTTCAAGTATGGCATTTATTCGGGATTAGTTAGAACGATAAAATGGTATAAATCACAAGGACTGATTTAGCGCACCTTTATAGCTCGTACAGGTGTTTGCCGCTTAGGGCTTTACCTGCTATAGGGTTAAGAGAACGGAATGATATGATACGGCTTTGCATAATTACGACAGTGCCGATTACGGTAAAAGCATTTTTTGGCGAACAATTGCGTTTTCTGCAGGCTAACGGTTTTGATGTAACCGTTATTACATCTCCTATGATTGCCCAGGATGAACGTTTTGGTGACAGTTTTCCTGAGGGTGTCACACTCAAAACCGTACGAACGGGGAGGACTATTAAGCCGATTGAGGATGCAATAGCACTTTTTAGGATATTGGCTATCCTAAAACGAGGCAGATTCGATATTGTTGAATATGCTACGCCCAAAGCATCTCTTTTCGGCTCGATTGCATCGTGGTTGGTTGGCGTTCCTGTTCGGCTTTTTCTTATGTGGGGGTCATACTATGTGACCCAAAAGGGAATAAGAAAGAGTATATTTAAGGTTTGTAGGAAAATTGTCTGTCGCCTGAGCACAGATATTGCCCCCGATAGTAAAGGCGGTTATCAAACTGCTATCAAAGAAGGTTTTTGCGTAGCAGAAAAAATTGCGGTTGTCCACCGCGGTTCCGCCAACGGCGTCGACACGGAGAAATTCAACCCACAAAAACTCGCAGAGGCAGGTATGAGAATTCGTAGCGAGCTGTCATTGCCTCGTGGAGCGAAGGTATTTGGCTCTGTGACCCCTATTGTTGGTGACAAAGGCGTCAATGAAATGGTTGCGGCATTCGTCAAGATTACCGAACAGTACCCTGATACCTATCTGCTTATTGTCGGGCAGACTACAATCAAGGACCCTGTAAAACCAGCCACCTTGGAAATTATAAGGAACCATCCCCGAATTCGGAATATTGGTTGGCAAAAAGAAATAGTGGGGTATTTCGCTGCAATGGACATTTTTGTTCTACCTACATACCGCGAAGGATTTGGGGTTGTCAACATTGAAGCATGTGCGATGCAGTTACCGGTCATATCTACCGATGTCCCTGGTCCACGAGAGTCTATAATTAACGGAGAGACCGGTCTACTGGTGCCAGCTAGAGCGGTTGAGCCTCTTGTCAATGCAATGAAAAAACTGCTCGACGAGCCTGATTTTGCTCATCGGCTTGGCGTCGCAGGCCGACGAAGAGTCCAGAAATATTATGAGCAGAAGCAGCTTTGGAAGGCAATAGTTGAACATCGTCGAGCCTTGTTGAAGAAAAGTGGACGATTCAAGGAAATCGATGGGGAAATAATTCGTGTTTGATGGATAAAATAGTAAACAAGAGCGAAGAAGGAACCGAACAGGTATTCGACAGCAGGAATATGATGTGGGCAACAACTGTTGAACATCATTTGAAACTCCGTTACGATAAAGATTAGTTGGGGGCGAAGCCAAGGAGATTGCTGTGAAACAAAATAAAGGAATTATTATATTAAAAGGCAAGAAAGCTCTGGTAACGGGGGCAGGTGGTTTTATTGGCTCTCATCTTGTAGAAGCTTTACTTGAAAAAGGTGCGGACATACGTGCTTTTGTCAAGTACAATGGTCGGGGGGACTGGGGGATGCTTTCGGATTTGCCCTCGCAATCTCAAAAAAGTATAGAAGTAATTGCCGGAGATATTCGTGATCCATTTTTTGTTCGAAAAGCAGTTGGCGGCTGTGATTACGTATTTCATTTGGCGGCTTTAATTGGTATTCCTTATAGTTATGCAGCACCAAGTGATTACATTTCAGTTAATATTCAAGGAACGGTTAACGTTCTTCAGGCTTGCTATGATGAAAGAACGCCGCTTCTTATACATACTTCCACAAGTGAAACATATGGCACTGCTCAATATGTCCCGATAGATGAAAAACATCCGTTACAGGGCCAGTCACCTTATTCGGCGAGCAAAATAGGAGCAGATAAAATTGTCGAATCCTATCATAAAAGTTTTGAGTTACCCGTCGTTACAGTTCGGCCTTTCAATACCTTCGGACCTCGTCAGTCAGCAAGAGCTTTCATTCCTACCATTATAACTCAGGCATTGACACGTGACAGCCTTAATGTGGGCTCACTCACCCCGATTCGTGATATGACATTTGTAAAAGATACGGCAGAAGGACTCATTAGAGTTGGTCTTTGTGACAAAGTTATAGGGCAAGTTGTAAACCTGGGAGTAGGCAAGGGCGAAACAATCGGAACAATGGTTAAGGTTATCCTGAAAATTTTAGGCAAGGAAGATATGCCTATCGAACATGACCTGTCACGTATCAGACCTGCAAAGAGTGAAGTCATGCGTTTGATAAGCGATAATTCTGTGGCACGGAAAGTCTGTGGTTGGCAACCAAAGTATAGTCTTGAGGAAGGATTATTGGAGACGGTAGGGTGGATAAAGAAAAATCTTGACAGATATAAACCTGATATGTATGAAATTTAAGTCCATTGTTTAAGAAAAACATTAGAGGTGATTATGAAAGCGGTCATCTTAGCTGGCGGCAAGGGAACAAGGTTGAGGCCATATACGACAGTTTTTCCTAAACCCCTTGTACCTGTTGGCGACATGCCAATCCTCGAAATAGTATTGAGACAACTCAAGCGCAATGGCATCGAAGAAATCACGTTAGCAGTGGGGCATCTTGCAGGCCTTATCAAGGCATTTTTTGGAAATGGTGAGAAATTAGGATTAAATATCACTTACTCTATGGAAGATAAGCCCTTAGGTACTGTCGGCCCTTTATCGCTTATCGATGGCCTTGTTTCTGATTTTCTTGTTATGAATGGAGATTTGTTAACTACACTGTCATATTCTGATTTGATCGACAAACACAAAGAAAAGAAAGCTATGGCAACAATTGCTGTACACAGAAGGGATGTAAAAATTGATCTTGGAGTACTAAAATTCAATGAGGAAAGCAATGTTACAGAGTACATTGAAAAACCAACTTATCACTATTGGGTAAGTATGGGGGTATATGTTTTTTCTCCTGACATTTTAAAGTATGCGGAAAAAAACAAATATCTAGACTTCCCGGATCTTATACACATTCTTCTTGAAAAAGAAAAAAAGGTTTATGGCTATCAAAGCAACGATTATTGGCTTGATATTGGTCGTCAGGACGATTATCAGGAAGCAATTGAAGTTTTTGAATCAAAGAAACATCTTTTTCTCGGTGATTGATTTCAATTAGGGAGAAAATTGTGGAATGGAAAGTCCCGCTAAGTGATATATCATTCGATGACAGCGAAGAGCAGGCAGCAGTCGAGGTGATAAGATCACGTTGGCTCAGTATGGGTGCTAAAACTCAGCTTTTTGAAAAAAGATTTGGGGAATTTACGGGTTCAAAACATGCCCTCGCGGTCTCCAATTGCACAGCTGCTTTACATCTTGCCCATAATGTTTTGGGACTGAAACCCGGCGATGAAGTAATTGTACCCAGTTTGACTTTTATTGCAACGATCAATACTGTTCTTGCGACAGGTGCTACGCCAGTATTTGCAGACGTCGAAAGCCTCGATAATTGGTGTATTTCTGCCAGGACCGTTGAACCATTGATTAACCCCAAGACGGTCGGACTGGTGGTTATGCACTATGGCGGTTATCCGGCTAATATGACGGACATAGTGAAATTGTGTGATTCACACAATCTTTATTTGATTGAGGATTGTGCTCATTCTCTTGGCGCTTACTGGAACGGTGTACACACGGGGAGATTTGGACAATTCGGCTGTTTTAGTTTTTTTGCGAACAAGAATCTGTCAACAGGGGAGGGGGGAATGATAATAACCGACAATGACGAACTTGCAGAGAAGGTTCGCCTAGTTCGTTCACATGGCATGACGACTTTAACATGGCAAAGACACAAAGGGCATGCCTTTAGTTATGACGTTACAGTACTTGGTTATAATTACCGTATGGATGAAATTCGTTCTGCTTTGGGATTAGTTCAATTGTCAAAATTAGTTGAAGCTAACAAAAAGCGGGCAGTTATTGTTGCGGAATATCGAAAACGACTGGCTGAGATTCCTAATATATTTGTACCTTTTTCCGAACATCCAGGCCAAAGCAGCTATCATATTTTTCCTATCTTACTCGACAAGAAGATCGAACGTAATACGGTCATATCTGGAATGATGAAAAAGCAAATTCAGGTCAGTATTCATTATCCTGCAGGACATTTATTTACATATATCCGGTCTCACCTTGGAACAAAAGAAGGTATGTTACCACTGACAGAAAAAATTTCTGAGAGCGTTTTAACCCTGCCTCTTTTTGCTGATATGACTATAGATCAGGTCGAGATGGTTGTCAGCGCATTAGATGAGGAGCTATCCAAATAGAGTTCCCATCGCCTTCCGAGCAAAAATGAAATCATCGAAGCCAAACATAGCAATAATAACGACAGTTTCTTTTTCTATTCAAGCTTTCTATAAAGGCCAAATTGAAGCATTACGGAAGGCAGGGATAAAGACTTCTGTAATATGTGCTGATGATAGCGGGATAAGAGATTTCTTACCATCTGAAACAGACTTTTTTCAGGTAGACTTTACCAGAGAGCATAACCCTTGGAAAGACATCAGAACGTTGTGGCAGCTATTGATGATTTTCAGACAGGAACAATTTGATATTGTCCAGTATAGTACTCCCAAAGCGGCACTATTCGGTTCTATCGCCTCGTTTTTGACTCGGGTACCCTTACGTCTTTATCTGCTGTGGGGTTTGTATTATGAAGGTCAAAAGGGTATTACAAGGGTGATACTTAGGTTTTTCGAAAAACTGATTTGTCTTCTTAGCACTCACGTCTTGCCAGACTCACGCGAGATGGTTGATTTCATTGTTCAACAAAGGCTAACAAAAAGATCCAAATGTGATGTTATCTTAAATGGCAGTGCCTGTGGAGTCGATTTAGAGCAATTCAATCCTGAAAAATGGAAGCAGGATGGTGAACGAATAAGAAGCGAGCTGGGGATACCAAAAGCTGCTGTTGTTATTGGAGTATTCGGCAGACTAACCGGAGATAAAGGTGTGAACGAAATAGTAAGTGCTTTTAAACAAATTATACAAGAGCATGATAATACTTTTCTCTTAGTGGTCGGAAGACAGGAACAAAGGGATAAGTTATTGCCTGATACAGAAAATACTCTCAACAATCATTCAAAAGTGGTGCACCTTGCTTGCTGGCTAAAAAATCTGATTCCCTACTATGCTGCCATAGATATTTTCTGCCTGCCGAGTTATCGCGAAGGTTTTCCGCAGTCGCCATTAGAAGCCCAGGCGATGGGAAAACCTGTTATCACTACTGATATACTTGGTGCTCGCGAATCAATTGTTGATAACCAGACGGGTTTTCTTATTGAACCTAAAAATAGTAAAGCTTTGGCTGAAGCGTTAAAAAAACTCTTACTGGATCCAACGTTGAGAATACGTATGGGAGCGAAGGGGAGAGAAAGGGTTAAACAAATGTTTGATTCCAGAGTTTTCATGCAAGCTATGGTTCACCATAGATTGAAATTACTGTCAAGAATCAAACCAAAGGCGAAAGTGGGTTGTCGTAAGTGAAAATCGATAAACTTGAAACCAGACACGCAAAGGAGATTGCAAAGCTGCATATTCAAGGCATAAGCACCGGATTTATCAGCTCCCTCGGCGTCGACTTTGTTACCGCCTTATATGAGGCAATCGCACAGAGCAAATCCAGCTTCGGCTTTGTAGCACAGCAAGCCAATAAGACTGTCGGGTTTGTGGCATTTGCTGTAAATATCAATAAGCTTTACATGTCCGTTGTTCTGAGAAAAGGACTGCGTTTTGGGTTTTTGTTGGCAGGCAGGATGTTTTCTCTGAGACGCATTAAAAAAGTGTTTGAAACGTTATTTTATCCAGCCAGGATAAGAAAAATGTATTTGCCCAAACCCGAGCTTCTTTCAATAGTGGTTGTCGAGGAGCAGCGGCGCAGGGGTATTGCCTCATCCATGATACGCAAAGGTTTTGAGGAGTGTGTACGCAGGAAAATAGAGGAGGTAAAGGTTCTTGTCGCTGCGCAGGAAAAATCGACGAATGAGTTCTACCTAAAATGTGGTTTTGAACTCGTCGGACAAATCGAAAATCACGGAGTTATCAGCAACCTTTACGTGGCCAAAATTGGTGCTACAAGATAAAAAATGAATACTAAAACGCTTATCTTGTGCCTTATGCTTTCAGCCGTTTCCCGCAATTGCGCTGTAGGCGAGTCTCAAAACGACAATAAATCAAACCCAAACTCTGAAAACAGTATCGTGTTCAATGGATGGTATCATTCGGGTAAGGAAAAATGGCAGGGAACTATTCACAACAAGATGTTGTTTACTTGGTTTACTGCGGTGACGACGGCATCGAGCGAGGCGGAATACAAAAAACTTGTTTCTTATCAACGTCAAAATGGAGTCAAATATATTGGCTACTATTATTCATCTACAACGTCAGCTCCACAAAAACCATTAGAGTATCCGGAAGGGACAATACCCAACGACGCTATTAAACCTTCTTGGGTCGTCCGTGACAGGGCAGGTACGCCAGTGACCTGGCCTGGTCAGGAACATAGGTTCTACCTCGACGTCGGTATTAGGCAAGTGCAAGAGGCAATTTTAGAAAGGGCGATTAAAAACGCCAAATCGCTGGGTGCAAATGTCTTGTTCCTGGACAATTGGAGCTACAAATCCTTTGCTCCAGGAAACCTGCAAGAGCAGCAGTGGGCGCAAAAGTGTTTGTCCCTTTTAATACGTGCCAGAGAGCTTAGCATGCAAAACAATATAAAGCTTGTTGTAAACCTATCCTCCCCGGTGGAATCTTGGGTTGAATTTGCCACTTATCTGGACGGTATAGCTTATGAAATGGCCGCACATCCAAATCGTTTAAAAACGCGAGACCTATATGAACTTGAGTTAAGCAGTTATGAGAAAGTACTGGCGATGGGCAAAAGTATCTTTTTGTACACGGATACCTTGACCCATAATGGCAGGCGGTGGGACGAGGATGGAAGAAAAGTTGCCGCAACTGCGATGCTTGTTATGCCCGAAGTTCAGCCTTATTGGGGCGGTATTTACGTCGCAAATCCTCGATATGAAGTTTGGCCTGTGGGGGGGTGGGCGTTGTGGCCTGAACAACTTGGTAAACCCTCAGGACCCAGAAAATGGGAGGGTAATACTGTCACGAGAAACTTTGAACACGGCTCAATTGCTGTTACCGCCGGAGACCAGCCAAAGTTTAGCGTAACTATTAACTATTAGAGTATGAAGCTGTACGATATTTGTAAACGCATTTCCGGCGTATCAATTTCTTTGATAGTGACGATAATTTTGTTGCCGATTTTCGCTATCATAGCGATAGCAATCAAGCTTTCGAGTAAAGGGCCAGCTATATTCAGGCAGGAAAGGGTAGGCAAAAACGGAAAGTCATTTATATTCTACAAGTTCCGCACGATGAAGCTCGAAGCAGACCCATTCGGGCCGAGTCCAAAAGCTGCTGATGACTTACGCCTGACAAAAGTAGGAAAACTCCTTCGTGAATATTCACTTGATGAGTTGCCGCAATTGTTTAACGTATTGAAAGGGGATATGAGTATTGTTGGGCCTCGGCCATTGTATATTTCACAGATGGCCGAGTGGGACGAAAGGCAAAAAAAGCGGCTGCTTGTCAAACCCGGCCTGACAGGCCTGGCACAGATTTCTGGCAGGGGCGAGCTTACGCGTGAAGAAAAACTTGAGCTCGATGTCAAATATGTGGAAACGGCCGGTTTCTGGCTCGACTTAAAGATAATTCTCACAACCATCGCACAAGTGTTTGGGCGGAAGAATATATACGAAAAAAAATATTCACAAGCTGAGTATACAAGGGGAGAACAGGGTAAAAAGTAAACCAACGTCAGAATATTTAACCCCGCAAGTGAAAACCATCCTGCGTCAGCTAATCACAGGATGGTTTTTGGTTTATATCTTGTGCTGTGCTTCGGTTTTTGCGCTTGAGCCAAACGAGATTTTGGTAATAGCAAACAGCGACATTGGAGCATCTGTACAGCTTGCCCAATATTACTGCGCAAGACGAGGTGTACCGGCAGGCAATATCCTCGCCTTGCCTTTAGGAGCAACCCTCAACGACACAATCGCCAGAAACGATTATGAAAAACAGCTTGCTGAGCCGATTCGCAAAAAAGTATCCGACTATGACTTTGCCGCTAAAATCAAATGCCTGCTGACGACATACGGCGTGCCAATCAAGGTAGGAAAACGTGGGCCGTTAAAGGACCAGCAGGATAAACTAACACAATTGGAAAAACTGGCTGAGCAGGAAAAAACCAGGATTGAACAGTTAAAGCAGAATGGTGTAACCGACACCGCCAAGGAGATGAAAGATACCAAACTTAAACTGGCTCAGTTGCAATTAGAAATTGATTTTATCGTCGGTAAAGAAACAAATGCGTCAGTGGACAGCGAACTATCAATGGTACTATTCGGCAACTATGAGCTGTATCGCTGGCAGCCGAATAGACTAAAGGATAATCCGCTGGGTCTGTATTCTAACACGCTTATGGTTTCCCGCCTTGATGGGCCGAGCTTCGAGATAGCAAAAGGCCTTATCGATAAAGCAATAACAGCAGAAAAAACAGGATTAAGAGGCATTGCTTACATCGATTCACGGGGCATCATAGATGACAAAAAGCCTTACTCGACTGGCTATTTTGACCAATCTTTGCGGGATTTGGCAGTAATTACAAGATTTCGAACAGGAATGACTGTTAAAGAAGAGCGAACAGAGAAACTTTTCGAACCAAATTCATGTCCGCAGACGGCCATTTATTGTGGCTGGTATAGTCTGAAGAAGTATGTTGATGCCTTCGATTTCGTTGATGGTGCGATAGGGTATCACATTTCAAGCTGGGAAGCGGTTGACCTTCGCGACCCGAACAGCAGTCAATGGTGTCCGGCTATGCTCAAACATGGAATAACCGCCACCCTGGGAGCGGTGGATGAGCCGTATCTTCATTCATTTCCTGAGCCAAAGGAGTTCTTCCTGGAGCTATTCAACGGTCGCTGTCTTGTTGAGGCATACTACCACACAAACCCATTTAATTCCTGGCAGCTGGTTTTGATAGGCGACCCGATGTACACGCCTTTCAAAAACCTCAAAAAATATTAGGGTGACAATTTCCGAGTGAGACCCCGGCGAAATAAAGCAATCAGGCAAATTGTGGCAACCACAGTTATTATTCCTACAGTAGAGATGATTACATCTTGCACTACAAAATCTTTGCCGAAAATTACGGAAAATAATTTTACAATTAAGAGTAAACCTATTGGCAGGGCTAACGCCGTTATAATCCATTTAGGTTTAGGAGCTTTCATCGGCAGGAAAAGATGTATATTTTGAAGCCACAGCATAGTAAAAAATCCGTAACCAAAAAGATGAAACATCGCGTTTGTAATCGGCACCAGGTCAGCCAGATTTGCGTGTATATAGTTCGTTAAAATAAATATAAAGACGCCCGTTACCACAAGCAGCACGGGCCAAAAGGTGAAAAACGAAAACAGGACCAGTCCCGCAAGCGTCCCCGTTAAATCCGCCAAAAAATCCATAACATCGCAGCTGCGTCCGACATAACCCTGAAGCACCTCGTCGGCAACCCCATACCAAACCACCACGAAAAGCACCCACCAAGCGGCCGCCTTGCGCCAGTTTACCTTTTTGTCAGGACTGATTGTAAACCACAGCAGAAAAGTCAAAATCAGATATACAAGGAAATGAAGACCTTTATCGGACACCTGGGCTTTGTAGACCAATTGCGGGATTGGTATATGTGCAAGGATAAAAATACCAGGCCAATAAAGCAGCAATGAGATTACAGTTAGCTTTTGTCGGTGCGATAAAACCATTTACAATCATCAATCGTCAATAATCAATTAAAATTTAGCTGGTTCTTTAATTTTACCAAAGATTGGTTTATGATGTAATGGACAGTTTGTTAAAAATTGGAGAAAAGTTATGTTCAGCTCAGTAATTGAATTTCTCAAAAGTGCGATAATGGAAGAGATAATAAAGGACCCCGTCTGGGCAACAATAGCCTTAGTGGGACAAGCGATATTCGGCGGACGATTTATACTTCAGTGGATAGTCAGCGAATACAAAAAAAGGTCTCACGTGCCGGTGGCTTTCTGGTTTATGTCCCTTGCAGGTAGTGTCATTCTCCTGGCTTACTCTGTCCACGAAAAAAATCCTATTTTTATGCTGGGGTTTTCACTAAATATGCTCATATATTTGCGGAATCTTCATTTGATTTATAATCACGCCAAAAAAGGTGTAGTAACAGCCGTCGAAGAAACTGAGGACTGAGCCTTTGAATTATCACCGCCGGCAGGTAGTAACAGCATAGCTACCTTGTATTGTTACAAGAGCTGTAGCGATTTGTAATCGGCAATCTTCTGTCTTTGCCAAAGGCCTTTGGCGTAATTTTTACCCCCGGCGGTGATTGCCTTCTTTTATACTCATTACGGTCAACCATACGAATAACCCGATGCACTTCCTCTGCCGGCAAACCCGCCTCGATGAGTTCATTGGCCGGTTTATCCTCTTCAACGTAGTCTTTCAGGATTTCGTCGAGCAAATCATAATCCGGCAGTGAATCACTGTCTTTTTGGCCGAGCCTCAGTTCAGCACTTGGAGCTCTGGTCATTACGCTGGCCGGTATAATCTCTCGTCCCGTTATTTTGTTTATATGGTTGGCCAGCTTATAAACAAAAGTTTTCGGCACGTCTTTTATTACTGCGAAGCCACCGGCTGTGTCGCCGTAAAGCGTAGCATACCCGACCGCCGTTTCGCTTTTGTTGCCGCTTGTCAGTACTAAAGCGCCGCTCTTGTTGCTCAGTGACATCAGGATATTGCCGCGGATTCTGGCCTGCAGATTCTCATAAGCGATGCCTTTGTTGTCCCAGTCAGGGGTCTGCTTTAAGGACTGGTCGAATTGTTTGAGTATCGGCCCAATCGGAATGCTTAAAAATTCGATACCCAGATTTTTTGCTACCTTCTCGGCGTCAGCTATCGTTGCGGGACTGTTGAATTCCGAGGGCATTGTAAGGCCGACAACATTTTCAGCGCCTAAGGCGGTAGCGGCAATAGCAGCGGTTACGGAAGAATCTATACCTCCGCTGAGGCCCAGCAAGACTTTTTCAAAACCGTTCTTTCGCGTGTAATCCCTTGTCCCCAGCACAAGCGCCTGGTAAATCTCATCTATCGAATCGGTCGGCTGGGGCGACGGCGGCGTTATTGGCTCTATTCGCACACCTTTATTCGTGATAGTGACATCCGCAATCAGTAAATCCTCATCGAAGGCCTTTGCACAGGCGACGATTTTGCCGCTTGAATCGGCGAACATACTTCGGCCGTCAAAAACTATTTCGTCCTGTCCGCCGACAAGGTTGCAATAGGAAACAGCGCAATTAAATTCTTTTGCGCACCGGCTGAGAATCGCCTGCCTTTGTTTGGTCTTGCCTGTATAAAAGGGCGAAGCTGAGATGTTTAGCACTATATGGATTTGTCCGACATCTCTAAGGAAATTGGCCAGCCATTTAATATCCCACACATCTGCGCAGATAGTAATAGCAACACCGAATTCTGCCACCTTGATTACTACGGGTTTGGTGCCGGCCTGAAAATACCTTCGCTCATCGAACACGCCGTAATTCGGCAGGAGCACCTTTCGATAAATTTTGCTTATTTTGCCGTTCTGCAGGATAGCAGCGGAATTGTAACCGTTGCTCCCGGATTGTTCGGCAAAGCCGACTATTATGGTTCCCTGCGGGCAGTCGGCGGCTAACTTCTCGACAGCGGTGCGGCAATCCTCTAAAAAATGCCTTTTTAGCAGCAAATCTTCGGGTGGATAACCGCAAATGGCCAGTTCCGGAAAGATAAGCAAGTCCACATTTGACCGAAGGGCATCGGTGTAGATACTGCGCATCTTTTCGGCGTTGCCCGCCAAGTCGCCTACTACCGCGTTAAATTGCCCTAAAGCTATACGCACCGAATAAATGTCTCCAAACAACCGATTGGTAATTACCAATTACCATTTAACCAATTACCATTTGGACTATCAATGACTTTTCATTTTTAATGGGCGTTTGTATTTAGCCTGGCGTTTCACGCCAGGTTGCCCGCGAGAGGAATACTTCCTTCTTACTGCGAGACAGTTGTCGTTAAGTGTTTTTTTGGTTTGACGGATTGAGGGATAATGGAGTAAAATTGGTTGAGCAACTTTAGGGAGGAAACAGCTTGGGGCGAGTGATTCGTATTTTGTCTTTAATGAATAGAAATTGTGGTTTTGGTTAATATGTGGTTTGGGAGTTTAAGATTCGAGAGCAAATAATATGGAAATATCTGAAATTGTGATTAAGGACTTCATGGGTATTGAAAAGGTAGAGATGCGGCCAATCAAACCGATAAATGTTTTAATTGGACGAAACAACTCTGGGAAAAGCTCGATCTTAGCTGCTCTAGAGTATGTGAGTAAATGCTGGGACGCAAATAAGAACATTGTAGGGAGAAATCCGATAGTAGAAGAGCAGTTTCGTTTGGAGGGCAGTGAAAGAAAGAAGCCGGTTTCCGTCTCAATTACAGTGATGCAGAGCAAGGAAGAGCAACAGAAACAATGGGGGCAGATTGTCAATAGTTGGAATAGCAAGTACAACACTCAGTTCCCACGGGGTACCGAGGAAACACTAGTTCGCACGGGTCTGTTGCCGAGGACAACATTCAAGTTTGTAGGGGAGATAGGCGAACGGGATTTTTCTATCTCTACGGTTTTGATTGGTGGTCCCCAATTATCAAATGATATTGTGGTGCTTTGGACTGCGGGAAGAGCTGGGGATTATAGAGGTATCAAGATTGAAGGGCTGGTTAATAGTATAAATTCACCACGCGGTTTGGAGGAAGCGATCAGGAAGTTTGGCTCAGATAAGCAACAGGATGGGATTACAATGAACAGACAGCTAACTGGGGGCAGAGAGCCATGGGATGTTGTGAGAATGTTGTTTTGGCCGGCGTACGAGCAGATTTTGAAAACCTTAGGGTCAGCTTTTTTAATAAATGCGTATCGGCATGCAAGCGATTATGGTGGAATCGGTGGAGAGATGGTGTTGGATGCCGGAGGAGCTAATTTGGTCAGTTACTTGACGTGGTTATTTATGAATCGGAACGCGCAATTTCGGAGGATTATCGAGACTGTGAAAAGAGTTGTGCCCGAAATAGGACGGTTACATTCGCGCACTCAGGGCGGTCAGCTTGAACTTGCGTGCGAGTGGGAGACAGATGAAATAGTGCGACTTGTGCGGATGGGTGGTGGCTTGGAGCAGATATTGATGTTTGTGTGTTTTTTACTAGATAAAAGGCGATCGTGTTTGCTATGGGAAGAACCCGAGACCCATTTGCATCCTGGTGCACAAGATGTTTTATTGAATATTCTGGAAGAAGAAATAGGAACTCGAACTATTTTCTTGACGACACACTCGCCTGTGTTTGTTCGAGACAGTGACAAGATTGCTGTGCATGTGCTTTCGAATCTAGGTGGGCGTAGTGCAAGTGGTAGGACGCTGATGGAGAAGGATTTTCGGGATGCGGTTAACGTAATAGGATCGCGTCCTGGGCATTTGGCGCAAGCTGATATAGTAGTTTATGTGGAGGGAAAGAGTGGCGCGGCGGCTGTGGAAGAATGGTTGGGTAAATGGCCAGACAAAAAAAAGACATTAAAACACCTAATTTTGCTTGTTCAACCTATTAATGCTGATGAGATGGGGACCGAAGATTTTCAATTAGACGGACTTAAGAAGGTAACGTCCAATATGATTATATTTGTGGACAAAGACAACGAAGCAGGGGCCGACGAACCTAAAAAGGCAAGAAAAGTTTTGATGGACAAGTGTCAGAAGGAAGGAATTCCGTGCATAATTACGGAAAAACGAAAAGTTGAAGATTATTTCACAGAAAGTGCTGTTAAACAGACATTGCCGAGCAATTTGCTAAAGGGGTGGGTTTATGACCCCGAGAAGCCGATGGGTGAACAGCTTGAGTCGGGATGGAAAAGACACAACCGTGGTATAGCAGCTGCAATGGATTGGAAAGATGTTGAGAATCATAAAGATGTAATGAAAATTTTCGATGAAATTGGTAATTACGCAGGACGTTTAATGCCGGCAAGTGAACATTAGGTGGTTAACGTGCGGGTTATAAATTGGTGGGGGAAAAAGTCAATCAAATGTACAGGGGGGTAAGAGCGAAAATCCATTTTTTTCAAAAATTTTTACTCTTTTTCTCACATCGAGTTACGAGAATCGGGAATCGAGAATCAAGAACCTTTTTCGGCTCAATCGCGCATGTTCGTCCAATTGTAGAGAGAAAGTCTCTCTTGAAAGGAAACCCCTTAGGGGAATAACCAATGAGCGGTTACCAATAACTAATTAATACTGTTTATAATTTACTTCTCTGTGTTCTCTGTGGCTGAAATTGCGGCTATGGAGATTTTCTGCGCTGAGCGGAAAAATCAATCAAAATGAAGTTAATTATGCGAAACGAACCCAATTTAGGACAAAGTCAAATTTTTATAACCCTAATACATAGAATGAATTACAACGAAAAATTGAAATTGGACACTTGGTCAAAACGAACCCAATCAAACCCAATTTTTCCTCCAGTTTAAGGAAAATCCTTATATGCACTTATACAGTAGAAAATCGTATAATGCATAAAAACTTATTCGATTTGGGAGATTTAATATTAATCCTATTTTGGGAAGGGGCAGTATTATGGTAAAGCAATTTGTGGCGGGCAGTTGTTATTCGTATATTCTGAGCTCAAACGGAGATTGTCTGATTATCGACCCGCACATAAGTTTGGTAGAGGAATATAAAAGGTATTTAACAAAAAATAAACTTACACTGAAATTCATAGTCGATACACATACACATGCAGACCATTTTTCAGCAGCGGCGGTATTGAAAAAGCAATTTAAGGTCCCTGTCCTGATGCATGAAAAAGCCATATCGAATGTCGCAGACAGGCGGCTTAAAGATAATGACGAAATTAACGTCGATTCCAGCGGTCTTAAAGTTATATACACGCCGGGGCATACGGATGACGCAATCAGCCTGTATGGAGAAGGAAGATTGTTTTCGGCTGACGTACTTTTAATCGGAAGCGTCGGCAGAACAGATTTTCAAAACGGCTCACCTGAATCTATGTTCGATACACTGCAAAGATTGAAAACACTACCCGATGAAACTATATTATGCCCGGGACACGATTATCATAATTTGCGGACATCAACTATCGGCAAAGAGAAAGAAAATAATCCGTTTCTGAAGGAAGATAACAAAGAGAACTTCGTGAAGAATATGCGTTCGAAAGTAATTCCCAAGCCTTTTAATATTGATAATATTATACGAGTAAACCAGAAAGGCGAAGCGTCTTCAATAGAGATGATATCGCCAAACGAGGCGGCAAAGATTTTAAAGCAAGACCAGCAGGCTAAGATTCTGGATGTGCGTTCGGCTATGGAGGTCAGTCAAACTCATATAGATAATTCGATAAATATCCCGATAGATATGATTTCAGCAAAAATCGGCGAGCTGAGTCAATCCAAACAGAATTATCTTGTTCTCTGTCATAGCGGAAACAGAGCGGCCATGGCTGCGGATATGCTAATGCACTCAGGGATTCATACTGTCAAAGTAATACAGGGCGGCATCGCTCGCTGGGAAAGAGAAAAACTGCCGGTGATTAAAGGACAGGGCGGAATATCTTTGGAACGGCAGGTGCGGGTCATCGCAGGGGGCCTTGTGCTGACAGGGGTAATATTGGCGTGGCTGGTGAACTGGGGATTTATATTTATCTCGGTATTTGTCGGTAGCGGTCTTGTTTTTGCCGGAGCTACCGATAATTGTTTGATGGGAATGCTGCTGATGAAACTGCCTTATAATAAAAATCTCTACAAAAGCAAATTGGGAGGAGGGACCTGTTCAATAAGCTGAACTTAAGAAAATCCGTGAAATCCGCCTTCGCCAGGGCTTCCGTCTTCGCTTCCACCTTCGCCGAGGCTATGGCGGACAAGTGCGCTACGCCGGACCCCCGCCAAAGAATTGCGAGGGCAGGCAAGTCGGCGAGACAGGCGAAGAAAAATTAACCACGAATCCATTCGGCTTCGCTCAGGACAAGTTCACACGAATAAGCACGAACGAAACCAACAGAGAGAAGTCAGATTACGCGGGAAATTTTGACGTTGTAAAAGAATGAGGTTCGGGTAGAATTATAAGTCAATTCTTTCTGCCCAACAATATATTATATAATCATGATATCTGAGGAAGATTTTTGATATCATTGCGGCATTGAAAGGCAGGGTTGCGCAGGCGAGCATTTAGTACGGGAAATTTCAGCGCAGGTAAATGTATGGGTAAATTCAATGGAATTATAGGGACGGCTTTATTGGCAGGAATTGTTTTCCTGACAAGCGCAAATGCCGACGAATACAAGCCCCTTTTTGGTTTAGCTCATGGACCATTCAGGGAAGGACAAAGCCCTGAGACGGGCGTTTTTCCTACGGAAGCCCAGGTCAGGCAGGACATTTCCCTGATTAAGAGACTGGCAAAGGCGGAAAGAACCTTCGGCTGTGATAATATTCTGTTTTATATTCCACAGTATTGCTATGAAGCCGGGGTCGATTGTTATGTCGGAAGCTGGTTTAATCAATGGGACAGCTCCGGAGACCAGCAAACCGTAAATCTTTTGCTTCAAATTGCAAATCAAAACTACCCTACTACAAAAGCGCTTATCGTGGGAAACGAATTTTTGCTTGGAAATCCCGGAGGAGAGTCCAGACTGATATCTTTAATTAACCAGGTAAACAGCGCAACAAATGTTCCCGTAACAACAGCAGAAACCTATGATACATGGCTGGCCCACCCGAATCTTGCAAGTGCCGTCGATTTCATCGGCATACACATTTATCCTTACTGGGAAGGAATATCAATTGACGGGGCGGCACAATTTGTTGTCGATAAATACAATTTAATAAAACAAACATTTCCCGGAAAAGAAGTCGTAATATTCGAAACAGGATGGCCGACAGCGGGAAGCGCCCATTATTCCGCAGTTCCCGGCGAGGCAAACCAAAAGAAATTTTTGGAAGATTTTATTCCGTTAGCAGAACAAAATAATATCAAGAGCTTTATTTTCGAGGGGTTCGATGAGCCGTGGAAAGCCAAATTCTCTGATGTCGAGGCGCACTGGGGAGTTTTTTATGAAAACAGAACTTTAAAGCCGCAGCTCGAATCAGTTTTAAACACGAATCCCGCTGATTTGAATAACGACGGAAGCGTTGATTTTAGGGATTTGGCCGTCATTAAAAACGGCTGGCTAAATCCGTACGACCTTGTTGATTATGCCGTTTTTGCCAATAACTTTGAATGGAAAAAGATTCAGTAAATGGATTCCCGCTCCCTTGGGGATAAATTCCCAAACCCTAAATAGACTATGGCAGCTTTACCGGATAATTTGGGGCCGTTTAGTAAAGCCGTTTTGAAGCTGTGGGATTGTATGAATCCCTGTATGCTCTGTCCGCGGAAGTGCAAAGTTGAGCGCAGTAAAGGCGAAATCGGCTTTTGCGGAATCGGCGATAAGCCGATAGTCAGCTCCGTCGGCCCGCATTTCGGAGAAGAAAGCGTCCTCGTCGGCTATGGCGGTTCAGGCACAATATTTTTCGCCGGCTGCAACCTCGGCTGCGTCTTCTGCCAGAACTTCGATATCAGCCATCATCGCAACGGACGGCAGGTAACAATCGAACAGTTGGCGCAATCTATGCTTGAGCTGCAAAGTTATGGCTGCAGCAATATCAATTTTGTTACGCCTACCCACGTCATCCCTGCAATTACGGTTGCTCTTGAATTAGCCAGAAAGTCCGGCCTGACGCTGCCGACGGTTTATAACTGCGGCGGATATGATTCTGTCGAAACGCTCAAATTGCTGGAGGGCTTTATAGATATTTATATGCCGGATATGAAGTATTCGGATTCGGCGGTTGCACAGGAGCTATCCGGCGCAGCAGACTATCCGCAGGTGAACCGCGAGGCCGTCAAAGAGATGCACCGGCAGGTCGGCGATTTGCAAATAGAAAAAGGGCTGGCTGCGCGCGGCCTTTTGGTGAGACACTTAGTTTTGCCGGAGAACCTGGCAGGCAGCTTCGAGATTATAGATTTTTTAGCGCAAGAGATTAATCCAAGAACAGCCATAAATGTGATGGACCAATACCGTCCCTGCTTTAAAGCCGGAGCACATCCTAAAATAAACCGAAGACCGACTACACAGGAAATCAAATCCGTCTGCGATTACGCAATCGAAAAGGGGCTGCGAGTCATTTCATAAGGTTTCAGAAACGGGGTTAGTCGAGTTTGGTTCTTCATTTACCTCTGCGGGAGACTTTTCCTCAGATTTTTCCTCAGACGGTTCCTCTGATTCTTCAGAAGCACCTTCCGGTCGTTCTTTAAGTTTGTCGGCAGCCGCTTGTAACTTTTCGCCCTCGTCCTGCAGTTTGCGGACTTTCTCTGTCTCTTCTTTCAACTGTTTTCTCAGCATTTCAATCGCTATCTGAGCGTTTTTCGCCTTGGCGACAGCAGCGTCCTGCTCGCCTGTGAGTTCGGTAACCTGAGACTGCAGTTTCTCCTGGGCCTGTGCGGCAGCGGCAAGCTCAGACCGGGCATTTTCCCGCTCTTCTGAAATTTTAGCCACGCTCTCCTTCAGTTTGTCCATTTCGCTTTGAGTTTGCTCCAAGGCGGCCCTTACCGTCGCCAATTCGGCTTTGGCCTTTTCTGCTTCTGCGACAGCAGCGGCTCTTTCTTTATCGCTGCGGCCGCAGCCCGCCAACATCGACAGACAAACCAGCAAAGATAATAAATTGAGAACGGATTTCCTTTGATTCATTTCTTTGCTCCTTAAATTTCTTCTTCCGCGGTTTTTCAGGAAGTTTTTTTATTTATTACCAAGTTCGAGCTTATAGCTCAGCAATTTGTAGATGAGCTTGGCAGCGAGGAAATCGGGGGCTTTGTTTTTTGCATCAGGGCATAACTCAACAACGTCAAAGCCGACGACATTTTTCTTTCCGGAAACCGCCTTTAATAAAGCCAGCACGTCATACCAAAACAATCCGCCCGGCTCAGGAGTCCCGGTAGAGGGCATTATAGAAGGGTCGAATACATCGAGGTCGATTGTTATGTAGACATTATCAGAAAGTTTGGAAATAACTTTCTTAATCCAATCTGTATTGTTGTATATGTCCTTTGCGAAAAACGTCCTGGACGAGTCCATATATTCTTTTTCAGAGTAATCCATACTTCTGATACCCACTTGCACAATTGGGCAAATCTCTTTAGCACGAGCCATAACACAGGCATGGTTGTATTTTGAGCCGTTGTATTCTCCTCTTAAATCGGCGTGGGCGTCCAATTGCAAAACAGTAAGATTCGCAAAGTGTTCGGCATAAGTTTCTATCGAACCGATACTGACCGAGTGCTCTCCGCCTATAACCACTGTGAATTTGTTTTTTTCAAGATAATACTCTACCACTCCGGCAACCGCTTTAATCATCTCCGCAGTGGAAATCTCGCCGGTTATTGTCTCTTCAGTAAATAGGCCTTTTTTGTAGACCTCGGAATCGGTCTCTATATCATATAGCTCCATATTGCCCGAAGCTTCAAGGATTGCCGCCGGGCCTTTGTCAGCGCCTTTGACCCAGGTGCTCGTTCCATCGTAGGCAACAGGAATGATAACTATGCCGGCATCCTCCGGATTAGAATATTCTTCGGGCAGATACCCAAAGTTAATTGCTTCTTCCATGGCAAATCCTATCGAGGTATTTAATCAAACAGGAACATCGCTATCGCTACTGTTGTTGTCCAAAGTCCTTCCTGGCCTTTGGCGGTTTGTGTAATATTGGTGGTCTTAACAAACAGTCCGCTGGATTTGTAGGCCTGCTCCTTCTCCGACCAGGCCTTGTCCGGGTCCAGCTCCAGCCCCAAGGTTGTCCCCAGCATACCTGCTGCCAGGTCTTCAGCCAAATCTGCCGCCTGCTGGCTGTTCATACCGTGGCCGTGCACCTCACTTAGATATCCCCACTGCTCTTCGTCTTTAGGCAGGGCAACTCCTATCGAGGATGCTATTAGTCGGCCGTGCTCATCCGTATCGGCCCTGGCCAGCACGCAGTAGGATATTTGGCCCGGAATCAGCTTTTTCAATCCATTTTCCAGACTGATGACTTTGCACCGCGGCGGCAGAATAGATGATACCTGAACTAAATTCTGCTGGGCTACTCCAGCTCCTCTTAACGCCGCCTCGAAGGACTTCAGCTGGTATTTATGCTGCCCAACTCCTTTGGTCAAAAATATTTGGGTAGGGACAGGATTGTCCATCTGACACTCCTTTATTTTAATTTCACTTTATAAAATTAGTTGATTAACAAATTATGTCAAACCTTGTTCACACCTCGGCCACTGACTCCAAACGTCGGAATCTACCGGCCAGTTATAACGTTCGCTACCGGTTTTCTTTTAGACCAAATAACGATAATACTTTTTGCGTGAAAGTCAAATTTTTTTCTTGACCATTTGGTCAGTTTTGACTAAATAGTCAAAACTTATGGAAACTAAGACAAAAAATACGGGAAAAGCAGGTTATAGGAAAGAGCCGCTCGGGGCAGGACTGAAGACGAAATCGAGGAGAGCATTAAGCCGCTAAGGCGGGTTTTTGTAAGGAGCTTATGCACATTTCTTGGGCGATGACCTTTATCTGTGAAAGTTACGCTATAAAGAGCTGTTTTTGAAGGAATATAGCTTACTTGTGGGCAGTGAGACTACTATGGAGAAAGAGCGAAAAAACAAAACTAACTTGACATCAGCCGAAATAGAAAAATTCAAAGTTCTGCTGTTGGCAAAGCGAAGCGAAATACTCAACAACGTAACTCATATGGAAAATGAGACGCTGCGGAAGCAAAGGAGCGACTTATCAAATATGCCCATTCATATGGCCGATGCAGGAAGTGATACTTTCGAGCTGGAAAACACCTTAGGGCTTATGGATAGCGAACGAAAACTCCTTCAGGAAATTGACAATGCACTGGAGCGTATCGAAAACGGCACTTACGGTATTTGTGAAGGCGGCGCAGAACCCATACCGAAGGCCAGATTAAAAGCGATTCCGTGGGCCCGATATTGCGTAACGTGCGCAAGCTTGTCGGAAAAAGGGCTTCTCGCCGGAGAAGGACCTTTGGGCGAATCGAATTATGGCCAAACCAGGGAGGAGCAAAATGACAATTTTGACAATACCGCCGACGAACAAAATAACAGCTAAGAAAATAAGCAAAGGGTTTATTTTCCCAAGCGCTGCGCTTACGATTAAACCAAGCCAAATCAAATGTTACCGACTTTTTGACAAGCCACCGCAGGCGGGAGACCTCATTTACGGAATAATCGACTGCATCGGACAACATTCATCCCTGGAAAACGCATCAGGACGCATACATATGATTCATGACGGCACAAAAGCAATCTTCGTGTTTGGAAACAGGTATGCCCCCGATTTCTACGAGGGTTTAGTGCCCGATGAGATGACAGATGAAGTTAACCTTCTCGCACGCTCAGGAGTAGTCGGCGTCGTTAAAACGAAAAATTCAATGATAAAAGACCCGACAAAAGTGAAAATTTTAGGGTATGTCTGCGACGAAAAAGGCGATGTTTTAAACACGCGGGATTTCCCCCTTATAAAACCCAGAAATACAACGAAAAAAGAGCCGAGGTCACGAATGATTTTAGTATGCGGAACCTCGATGAACAGCGGTAAGAGCATGGCTGCGGCCGCCTGCTGCTGGGCATTGACGTCCATCGGCTACAATGTAAGAGCTTCCAAGATTACCGGAACAGCCAGTCTTAAAGATATTCTCCTTATGAACGATGCCGGCGCCAGTCACTATGCCGATTTCACTTATCTGGGGTATCCATCAACATATTTGCTGACAAAGCAGGAGCTGTTAAGCATTTTTAATCAGCTTGACTTAAAGTATGCAAATAACCCCAAGAATTTTTGGGTCGTAGAGATTGCCGATGGGGTCATTCAGCGCGAGACCGCGATGCTCCTCAGCTCGCCGGAAGTGGTATCAAGGATTCACAGATTGATTTTTTGCGCCAGCGACGCCTTTGGCGCAATCGGGGGACTGCGAACCTTGAAGGAAAAATTCAATTTAATACCTGATGCTATATCGGGTATATGTTCAAGCTCTCCCTTACATACCAGAGAGCTATCCGAATTTACAAACATCCCGGTATTCAATAGCGCCCCGTATATAAGTCGATTAGCAGATATTTTAGTTAATACCTGTAAACCATCTTCACAAGCCATCACAACGGCTCTAAGTCTTAAATGCAATAAAAAGAAAACGATGTAGTTCGCCAACTTGTAAGCATATCGAGGACAGCTACGCAGCCAGCACAAAACTGCACGGGTTAGCTGAGTAAATGAGGCGGCTTCTCTGAGTTATTTAATAAATCACGAAAAGAAATGAGCTCAATATTACATTCTTTGATGCAGTTTTTAATGTCTTTATCACATGCAATTTGAGTATCAAACTCCCTGGTTTTTCTGAAAGCAGGGGACTCCATGGATTTTTCATCATAGTAGCCGGGGTGAAGAAGCAATTCGGAAACTCCTTCAGGAAGTGAATTAAAGCACCGGATAAATTGTTCTTTGGGGTCGAAATGGCAGGGTATGAGATATCGCGGCGAAATCATTCTATCCGGCAAGGGTAATCCGGTTTTCTTCGCGATTAAATGATTAAATATTCGGGCATACACTGATGGGAATCTTCTCAGGTTCAATAACGTCTTTTTAAGTTTAAAATAGAAATTTGCTTTGGGGTCGGTCCAATATAATCTTTTGCGTGTTCTAACTGCAAAGACGCCGTATCGCTTATATAATTTTTTTATAGCTTTTCTTACTACAAGTTTTTTTTCAATTCTACGGTGACCGGTACAATGTGATATATTAACTCCTAAATCCAAAGCGCGCAGCAACTGTGCTTCAAACTCTTTGTAAACCTGTTCTTTGACCTTCTTGTTAGACCGAAGATTTTTAAACTGATTCGATTTATCCAGGAAATTTCCTTCGGAATCCACTAAACGGTCAATCTTATCTGGTGCGGCAAGAGGCTTTCCCTCAGTAAGATTTAAATGTAACCCGACAGAGAGTTCTGGAAAATCCTTGGCTTTTGAAGCTGCGTATTCAGCAAATGGCATATTGCTCATTAAGGTAGTACTTGTTACTATGCCATTACTGTGACAATCAATTATTGCATCCGTTATGGCTTTGGTGAATCCAAAATCATCTGCATTAACGATTAATTTTTTCACCCTTTTTGCCTTTATGTGACGACAACCGAAACCGTTAAAGTTTACGTCGACAATTTATCCGTGAAATTGTGAATAATACATAAAAAAAGCTGAAAAGCAAGTTTTCATCGGAGTTATTTACTCTGGACGTTGAAGAATATCCTAACCCACGGCTGGTATTGCGGAGTTAAGCGGTTAACATTTTTCTTAATGTTTTTGCATTAGAAACGGCGTAAGCGTTGTAGTCGTTGTTGAAGTAGGCGAAGAAGGCCTTTTTGCCTTTTATATTATCCTTTACCCAGTCTGCCCAATCCCGCAAGGCGGGTTTTGAGTAGCTGCCTTGATACCTGCCGGTTGTGCCGTGAAAGCGAAGATAGATTACATCGGAAGTAACTATGCGAGGGACATCCATTAAATCGTGAATGCAAAAGCCGGCGTTAAACTCCTTTAGCAATCCGTAGGCATCTTCTGAAAACCAGCTTTCGTGCCTGAATTCAAAAACAGCGATGAGTTTTTTCGGCAGAACTTTCAAAAAAGCTTTCAGGCGGTCAAGGTCTTTGTGCATACTCGGCGGCAGTTGATACAAAATTGGGCCGAGGTTTGACTTTAACAGCCGAACTCCCTCGAAGAACCGCTCAAGCGGCTCTTTCACATCTTTGAGCCGTTTGATATGAGTGATATACCGGTTGGCCTTTACGACAAAGAGAAAGTTTTTTGGGGCCTGCTTGCGCCAGTTTTTGAAAGTTTCCGGCTTTGGCTGTCGGTAGAAGGTATTGTTGATTTCAACGGTGTCAAAATGTTGAGCGTAGTATTCAAGCCACCTGTTTTTCGGCAAATCAGCAGGATAAAACCGCCCTGCCCAGTCATCGTAATGCCATCCTGAGGTTCCTATCCGGATATCGCATTTGGTTTTGCTCATAGAAAATATTTTAACACTTTGAACAATTCTGAAAACTACTATAATTTATTATAGTCGGCGCGCAAATGAATGGAAAGAAATGGAATTTGGTCCGCAACAAGTCGGTAAATGGCTAATTCTGATGGGAATTACTATTGTGCTGGCCGGCGGCCTTATAATGATATTAGGCCGAGCAGGCCTGTTTAAATTACCCGGCGATTTGGTACTCGGCTCCAAAAACTGGCGGATTTATCTACCCATAGCAAGCTGTATAATAATTTCGATTGTCTTGACGGTTATTTTATGGCTTATTAATTATTTCCGCCGCTGATATTGCCTCTCAAAGTTACTCAGCCTTTTTATAGAATTCAGCTTCCTGCTCAGAAAGTCTCTTCTGCTGTATCATTGTGCGGATGCGCTGCAAATCAACATCCCTCGGCCGGCCGGCACCGGACACTGAGACAACAGGTTGGCTAATGCCGGCGGGAATGACCTGCAGGAACCTATTCACTGAAACCGCCGATACAAGAACCGCCGCTATAAGTACATAAGTCATAAATGCACGAGGCACAAATGCTCTTATACTCTTAAGCTCTTGTGCACTTATGCGATTGGGCTCTTCATAACGACACTTGTCACAATATAAACAATCCGTATGGTCTTTTGGGGCAAGGCCGAACTCGCATCTGCCAAATCTCTTTGCGGGTAAAAATCGCTTCAGCACTATCGCATTGTTGAGCAGAGACAGAAAAGCCCCCACCGGGCACAGATACCGACACCAGAAGCGGGTATAAAAAATCGAGCCGACCAGAGCTGCCGCTACTATCAAGCCTATGCTAACCGTATACAGTGCGGAACTCCTTGAAAAGACCGCTATAAGGGGGTCTGCTGCCAGCGTTGTTCGATTTCTGGAAATAAAGAACACCATCACCAAAACAAAAAGAACCACATATTTGATAAACCTTGCCTTCTGCATCGATTCAGCCGGTATGGCAGGTTTGAATCTGCGAGGAACAACATAGCCGAGCAACTCCTGCACAACTCCAAATGGGCAGAAGTAGCCGCAATAAATGTTGCCGAAGATTATTACCAAAAGCGGCATTCCTGCAACTAACAAAAAGGCGCCTGATAATCCTATAGCCGGGGTATGCAAAGACAACACGGTCGCTATTTGCTCACTGGAATACTGAGCGTTCAAAATAATGCCGCCGACCACAAGATTAAAGCAAAGGACAGCCAGCCGGCTCCAGAATCCGCCGCGGTAGATTACAATAAGACTAAGAATGAAAGCGGTTATCAGATATATGCCTGTGGTATCGGGCAGGTAGCCGGCCCGTAGAAAATTTTCTTTGATGGCACCGGATTGTTGCGTCTGGCCAAGAATTTCGCCGGCGAACCTATGACCTGACTTCTCCATCGCCAAAAGGACAGCCTTGGAGCTTATGGTAGCGCCGGTTACTGCGTTAATACCGGCGAAAGGCCCAGGCTGGAAAAGTTGATGCTTGCTGAGAAGTCCGCGCCATTGGCTAAGAAGCTCAAGATATGCAGGAGTTTCGTTAGACCATATTATATGGAAATTATTTAACCCGCCGGTAGCATCCACGTAGATGGCCAGATTCATCTTTCCGCCGAATCCGCTGACCTCCGGCGCTAAATCTTGTGAGCTAAAGATATAGCCATTTAGTTTATTGTTGGCATCATAAACTCTAAAATAATTAACTTTTCGAGCACCATCGCCGACGACCGCCGATGCCCGTTCAAGGCGTGCCTGGCCGGCCAGTGCTTGGGCAGCATACTGCGGCAGCGACGGTCTCAACTCCACAGCGGCTTTAGCAAGCAGATTCGAGCAGAGGATAACCGATAGCCCGATGCCAAAGAGGATGTAGCCGAGCCGGCGTAACTCAAAAGCGGTTGTAGCCAAAAAGTGAGCTTTTTCCGGCTTGTATAGTCTCAGTGCGGCGGGCGGCATATTGGCCAGAACAAGCAGAGTAAATATAAACAGCGTTACCTTCGTCCCGAGCACCGGAACAAGGGCAAGGCCTGTCAGTAACCCTCCTGCTGAGGCGCCAATGTGGTCAGCGGTTTCCAGCTTACTGCCCGCCTGTCCCGTTTCAAAACCAGAATCAGCAAGCTGCCTTGCGGCCAGGGGGAAATAGCTGCCGGTGCACAGGCCGCAAAGAAAAAATGCAATCGTGAAACTGCGATGCGTCCATCGTTCACTTGGCCAAAAGATAATTGCACTTAGGATTAGTATATGCACAAGTATCGCCGCAAATAACAGGATTTGCGGTTGAAGTTTTCTTTTGCCTGAGAGTAAATGGCTGATTAGAGCAGCCCCGGCGGTCAAGCCCACCATAAACACAGAAGAAATAACTCCGATGTATAGGTATAGCGAACCAAAATAGGTTTGATACAAATACATCAGGACAATCACCACTCCTATCCCCACCCAGCCGGCTGAGAAAACCAAAAACGAACTGTCAAAACTCGACACTCGATGCTCGATGCTGGATACTCGATACTTGTCGTTCGGGAATCGAGAAATATAAACAGAGCGCAAGGCTATAAAAACCAAAATGGGAACAACAAACGCCAGCGGGCCGGCTAACACTAAGTATTTAACAAATTTTGTGCCCGGCGCTCCCGATTGCTTCGCCGCAAGCAATAAACTGTATAAATGCGTCAGGGGTCTGGAATCGCGATTAACGAGCAATCTCTCAGGCAAATCCGCACCCGAATAATTCTCCATAGCGACAGCGGCACGGTCCGGCAAATAAATAGACAGCAAGCCATCCGGAGGGAAAATATCAGCCCCACCCTTTACGGTCGCAAAGCGGTCCCGCAAGCTGCCGGGGTCGCCGGTAAGTTTCCCGGAGTCGGATGCAATAAACCATGTATCCTCACCGGGCGTCAGGACAAGCTGCGAGAAAACCTTCTCAAGTGTCAGTTTTGTCGAGCCACCGAGGTTGATTAGCTCGGTGCCCATAATGTTTTCCCCGCCTGCTATACGGACTGCCAGCACGCCGTCGGGCCGCAGTGCCTCCTTAATCCGGCGATAGAATTCAAGTGTGTAATAGCGGTTTAGAACCGAGCTGGTTACATCGGGCAGATTAAGGATTACTAAATCATAATATCGCCTCTGTTTGGCCAGTAGCGAACGAACGTCACCGCTCAGGCGGTGAAATCGCTTATCGTTGACCTTAAACTCCGCAGGTATAAATCTCTCAACATCCCGCACATATTCGTTGTCGCAGTGCGCCCACGTTACACGCTCAATTTGTGGCAGGCGCAGGAATTCGTAGCACAGACCCAACCCCGAGCCAATGACCAAAACTCTCCCGGCATCAGGATTTTGACACAGGCCGATGGCTGCTATCCTGCCGGCGCTGCTTTTATCAGGCAGTGTTTCGCAAACGCTGCCTTCGCGAACAGCTACCCACTGGCCGTGGTAGATGCCGTAGAGATACTCCGCCTGAGCTGTTCGGAACGAGCCAATCAAGGCATCCTTGGGAAGTAGTTTTGTCCATCTTACAATTCGCACATAACGCATCAGCGTTTTATCGGCTCCGAAGGCCAGGCAAAACAGAACACAAAACGGCAGCAAAAAATAAAACGCATCCGACACAAGTAGTCTTGTGCCCTTTTCTCTCTGTGCCTTTGTGTTTTGCGCAGGTCTCTTGGCAAGCCGCACGACAAAAACCGATGAAGATAGAATAAAAGCGAGTATAAAGAAAATCCTTGCCGAACTTACACCGACTCCCAAAAGCAAAGTTGTCCCCAGCCCGCCTAGAAAACTTCCCGCTGCTTCGATAATGTACACACGCGAAACAGCAAGTTCCTCCTCGCTCTGAACCCATCGGCAGGCAATAGGAAACAGCATCCCCGTGATGATACTGACCGGTGCATTAACCACTATCGATAAAAGCACGATTGTCTTTATGGGCAGCAGTGCGTAAGATTCGATACCTGCAAGCTCACGCGCCTGAATAATCAGTATCAACTCCAGGATAAAGGCCGGCAGGTAACCCAAGAACAGAAATTCTATATTTTTAAGCAGCTTCTCAGCAAAAGTTTTAGCTCTATATACCAGTAGCGCCCCCAAACCGACCCACAAGAACCACGAGCCAAAGAAGATTCCGACACTTATATCGCTGCCTTCAAAAGTGGTTAAAAAATCGCGAAAGAGCAAGGCTTGAGCGGCGATAGTGAACAGCCCGTAACTGAATATCAGCAAATTGCGAGCAAATCTCATTTTTCGTTCTCACCAAAAACATCAGCCTGGAAAACGAGGAAGTTCGCACCTTCCTTCCAGGCATCGGCAGGCAGCCCTGCTTTGCGAGACAATTGTGTGAGCATTTGATTGACATCCCAGCCCTGTTCGGGTGCAACCTGGGGCAGAAATACAGCCGAGCGGCCATTCTTATTCAGCACAACCCCGTCCATGCCGATTCTGATTTTATCAGGCGAAGCAATGGGGGCTGGCGGTGTCAATGCAGATATTTCAATTGTAATATTGTTACATTCGGTCTCTGTTACCGTGGGGAAACGCCTGTCGTTGACGCCGGCGTTAATGGCGTTGGAAATAACCGACTTATATAAAGGCTGCCGCGGGAAAATATCGCCGATACAGCCTCTAAGCTGAGAATTTTCTTTGAGCGTTACGAACGCCGCCCGCTGGCATTTCATCGCATCGCTGACCGTGACATTCAGCTCGGATGCCTCCGGAGCTCGCTGCCTCCGGAGAAAATAAACCAGCGATTTACGGGCCAAAGCCAAAAGCTGCTTTTTGTCTTCGCCGCTTAATTCGCAACTGCCTGCCTGCGGTTTGGTTACCGCCGCTGGATGCCCCCACCTCCCCGAAAAAGCCACCGAAAGATAACTCACCGAGTTGGTATAATCACCCGTCAATTCGCCGGAAGTTGTATATTTAACCAATTTAGCCTCAACAGGCCTCTCTAACATTGAAAGCAATATCGCTATTGGAATATAACCGCATATTGTTGCGCCGGTTTTACTGCGATATTCTAAAAAGCCTTTATAATCCAAGGCCTTAATACGCTCATACGCCCCCATATCAAGCTGCTTTAGCTGCTCAGGTATATTCTCCTTGAAGGGTATGAAGCCATAGTTTGGACCAAAATGGGTAAAGTCCGAACTTGCAATAACAAGGGTGTCATCATCCACTAAACTTTTCAAAATGGCGCCAGCTTTACCGATTGTCTCGAACGAGCAATCCCCGGCCACAATCAGCACAAGCTTAAAGTCCTTCTGCGCATACTGCAGCAGCGGCACTTCTATCTGGGTGCTGTGTTCATATTCGTTCGCCTGCGGTATGTTCCGGAATATCGGATATTTCAGAAGCTTATCTATAAATTCCACATCAAGCGGTATCTGTCCGAGCGGCGTTTCGTAATGCGTTGCCCTCGGCACACTCAGCACCTCTTCCATAGGGACACGGTGACTGGGGCCAATGACAATGACCCGTTTATATTGTTTGCCGGTGGTTTTAATCGCAAAAGCCGCCGTCTGGCCGGAGAACTGATAACCTGCGTGCGGAAGGATAAAGGCGATAACGTTATCTATCGGTTCGACCTCGGCCTTTTTGAAAAACCCCTCGATTTGTTTGCTAAGTGTGCCGGCGTCGGCAGGATACCAATTGCCGGGGAGTGTTGACCGAAGAACGACCTTAGCCGGCTTTGCAGGCTCTTCTTTTTCAGGTTTAGCTGTTTCTTTAACCGTAGCCGGAGTTTTTTTGCAGGAAGTTACAAAGAGTGCGCACAAGACACATACAAACAGAATTGCTAATTGCAAAGGGTTCTTTTCACTGTCGGATTTGTTTAGATGTTTTTTCATTTTTAACCACTCCATTTGCTTTGTTTATAAACGTTTTGCAAGGGCTTTAAGAAGCCGGGATACTTTTTAAGTTTAACAGCCCGAACGAACTTGCGCGGTGCAGCTTTTTTCGCTATCCAGCAAACGCCGACAATAATTGCTGCCCCACCTTTTATCAATTCCTGAATGAATTTTCTTCGCGTCATTTCCAAACCCCGTATATTTCTTTACCGCAATCCGGACAACAGCCGGCTTTTAAGCGGTTTTGCATAATAGTACGGCCGATGCGTTCGATAAGTAACTTTTTGCAGCCCGGACAATATGTGTTCTGACCATCCCTGCACTGGACATTTCCTATATATACAAATTCCATCCCTTCGGCCATTGCAATATTGCGAGCCATCTCCAGAGTCTCCGCCGAAGCGGGCGGCAAATGCTGCATCTTGTATCTGGGGTAGAACCCTAAAAAGTGCAGCGGCGTCTCACCGCCAAGATTTGCTTTAACCCATCGGACAAGCTCACGTATCTGCTCGGGCTTATCGTTCAGCGTCGGTATAACTAAATTCGAAACCTCAAGCTCTACTCCGCTCCCTTTGGCCACAACCAGAGCATTCTGAACAGGCTTTAACGTGGCCGAGCAAACGTCCCTGTAAAAGTCCTCGGTAATCCCCTTCAAATCCAGGGTTACCGCATCGACGTATTTAAGCAGTTTCCTCCACGGCTCCTCATTTATATAGCCGGCGGTTACAAGAGCGTTGCGTATCCCCGCTTCTCTGGCCAGCTTCGCTGTATCATAAGTGTACTCATAATAAATAATCGGCTCGGTATAAGTATAGGCGATTGAAGCGAATTTCCCCTCCTTCGCGATTTCAACAACTCTCTCAGGCGGGCAAGCATAAGCAGCCGCATCTTCCGGATTGGCTTGTGATATTTCCCAGTTCTGGCAGTTCAGGCAGTGCAGGTTACAGCCGGCGGTGGCAATGGAAAGGATGCTGCTTCCCGGCAGAAAGTGAAACAGCGGCTTTTTCTCGACAGGGTCAGTGTGAATTGAACAAGGGAATCCGTAGACAACAGTTCGCAAGACGCCGTCGATATTGATTCTGACGCGGCACTCGCCGCTCTGGCCGGATTCAAGCAGGCATCTCTTCGGACATAGCTCGCACTGAACTTTCAATCTGGGCCTCGCTTCTTAATACCTATAGTAGGTTTCCTTATAATTATAACAGATTCTTATACTACTGCCATTGTCTTAAAGTTCTGTTGAGATGCAAGAGCTTATATCGTCTTTATCTGATATAGCGTAGCGAAAAACGGTGTGTATTTGAAAAAATCCGAACTGATTTTGCGTGCGATTGGCTCGGCGGGCAGAATTCCCCCTTCTGCCCCCATCGCCTTAAACTGGTGCGGAAGGGACAATCTCAAATTTTTCTTTGGCAGCGGTAAATCAGAAAAGCATTAATAAGAAGCAATATCATTAAACCTATGTACGAAACAATCTCAATACGAGTTCCTTGAAATCCTTCGTCTATGCCGTTGTATAAAATCCAAAGAAAGAAAAGTACATTTCCGGCGACGGCGATATATCGAAGCAGATGGTATACTGCTGAATCTTGGTTCATATTTATTCTCCATAGTCTTATCTTGCTTAATTGAGTCTTCCATTGGTACGCCTAACCCTTTGGGGATATTCGCCATAGTTTGAACGCTTGGTTTATTAACAACACCGCTTTTGACCTTCATGAGAATTTTACCTCTAATGCACTATTAGCAAATAAAATGAATTTAATCAATAAAGATTCAAAAAGCCCGCTTCTGGCGTTTTGCTTTGCAAAACAAAGACAAAAAATCCAATTTTAAGCCTAAAATCGGCTGGCGAGCCCTCGCAGAGGGCGAGCCAAACCTTTCTTTTTCCAACTGGCGGAGAGGACGGGCCCGCCTACGCTAATGCTTCGGCGGGTAAAATTCCTCTCCTTACCCGACGCGACACAAGCAGTTGTGTCGCTCCCCTCCGTTATTCGCTTTGCTCATAACGGAGAGGGCGGGATTGGAACCCAAATCCGCAAAGGCGGATTTCCATAGGGGCTCTGCCCCTCTGATCCGCCTGCGGCGGTCACCCCGACGACGTGGGAAAATTCTTTTCCCACACCCTTTGGGAGTTCGAATCCCGCCAACACCAGATTAGCAGATTCAACGGAGAGGGCGGGATTCGAACCCGCGGTAGGGAAACCCTACACACGCTTTCCAAGCGTGCTCCTTCGGCCACTCGGACACCTCTCCGGCAGAAAACCAAGAATACCTGCTTCAAGACCGTTTTTCAACTTTGAATTTTCAAATTCCATACGTAGTGTAATATAAGCGCTTCGAATTAAACTGGCTTTCCACAGAATAGCTAATAAAATGTTGAATAACGGTTGTCCTAAAAAATAAGGATATGCTTTTCGCATAACGGGAGGTGAACTTATGCAGTATCGAGAATTGGGACGGACGGGATGGAAAGTTTCCATGGTCAGCTTCGGCTGCTGGGCGATTGGCGGCACGTGGGGCCCCGTCAAGGATACCGAGTCTCTGGCTGCGCTGCACCGGGCCGTAGAGCTTGGCGTCAACTTCTTTGACACCGCTGATGTTTATGGCGACGGTCGTAGCGAACGACTGGTGGCGCAACTTCGTCGCGAACACAGTGAAACCATCTATATCGCCACCAAGGCCGGCCGGCGATTGAATCCACACACCGCAGAAGGTTACAATCGCAAAAACCTCTCGGCCTTTGTCGAGCGCAGTCTCGGGAACCTGGGGACAGACGCCCTTGATTTACTTCAGCTCCATTGTCCGCCTGTCCAGGTCTATTATATGCCGGATGTCTTTGGAGTGCTTGATGAGCTGGTCGAAGCGGGTAAAATCCGATATTACGGCGTCAGTGTCGAGAAGGTCGAAGAAGCCCTCAAGGCAATAGAGTATCCCAATGTTCAATCCGTGCAAATCATTTTTAATATGTTCCGCCACCGACCCTCTGAGCTTTTATTTGAGCAAGCCAAGAAACGTAAGGTGGGTATCCTTGCCCGGCTGCCGCTGGCCTCGGGGATGCTCACGGGAAAGCTAAAACCGGATACTACCTTTGCTTCTGACGACCATCGAACCTTTAACCGTTATGGAGAGGCCTTCGACCGAGGCGAAACTTTCTCCGGTGTTGATTACAACATCGGCTTGCAGGTCGTTGACCAACTAAAGGCCGTCTGTCCGGCGGCGATGACTATGGCGCAGTTTGCCCTGCGATGGATTCTGATGTTTGATGCCGTTGCCTGCACTATTCCCGGCGCCAAGAGGCCGTCACAGGTCGAACAGAACTGCGCTGCTGCAGACCTGTCACCTCTGTCTGACCAGACTATGGCCAAGGTGCGCACAATCTACGATAACCACATCCGTAAATTAGTACACCATTACTGGTAAAATCGGTCGGCAGCAACTATTGACTGACGACTGTCAACTATAAATTTCTTGCTTTTCCCGACAATCCCGATAATAATAAAACCGGCAGAAGCAAGATTAAGTCAGCTAATATAAGGGGAAAATTATACAATGTCAGTTGAGGAGCTAACTAAAATGAAAAGATTAATTTTCTTGTTGATTTTGTGTCTCCCGGTCTCTCTCTGGGCCAAGAAGTTCGAAGGGCTGGCGCTGACACCGCCTATGGGATGGAATACGTGGAACACCTTTGCAATAAATATCAGTGAAAAACTGGTCAAAGAGATGGCGGAGGCTCTTATCTCCAGCGGAATGCAGGAGGCAGGCTACAAGTACATTGTGCTTGACGATGCTTGGATGGCAATGGCAAGGGACGCCCGAGGCAATCTCGTTGCGGACCCAAATAAATTTCCCAGTGGTATGAAGGCGCTGGGCGATTATCTTCACGAGAAAGGATTTAAATTCGGTATCTACAACTGCGCTGGCGCTAAAACCTGTGCCGGTTATCCCGGAGGACGCGGACACGAATTTCAGGACGCCAGGACATACGCCTCGTGGGGCGTCGATTATTTAAAATACGACTGGTGCAACAGCGGCACAGCCAATGCCGAAGAAACTTACAAGATAATGGGGGATGCTTTAGATGCGGTCGGCAGACCAATCGTCTTTAGCATCTGCGAATGGGGCAACAACAAACCGTGGCTGTGGGCGCAGGACGTCGGGCACCTGTGGAGGACCACCGGCGACATTACCGACTGCTTCGACTGCCAGCAAGTTTATTCGATGGGATGGAAGATTATTCTCGAAAGCCAGGTAGGCCTGGAAAAATATGCCGGCCCGGACCATTGGAACGACCCGGATATGTTGGAAGTGGGTAACCCGGGACTGTCGCCGGCCGAGTCTCGTGCGCATTTTAGCTTGTGGTGCATCCTGGCGGCGCCTTTGATGGCAGGTAATGATGTCAGAAAAATGTCTGATGAGACTCGTAATATTCTGACCAACAAAGAGGCGATTGCCATCGACCAGGACCCGCTGGGCAAACAGGGTTATCGGTTTATGACTCAGCCGGGAAAGCAAATCTGGGTCAAAGAATTATCAAACGGTGAATGGGCTGTGTGCTTTTTCAATAGCGGTGATAATCCTATGCAAATGAAGGTGAACTGGTCGAATCTTGGGTTTCTCAAAGGCACCTATAAGATTCGCGATTTATGGCAGAAAAAGGACCTCGGCACAACAAATAAGGAATTCGCTGGCAAGATTGCTCCGCACGATGTGCTTTTGTTCAAGTTAAGTCCGGTTAAATAGTTTTTCTCTAAAGTTAGCCAATATGGAGACAAGGGGTTATCGAATGAAATGCGCCGGCTCGAAACAATACGTCGTATTTCTAATCGTCACTTTTCCGGCTTGCGCCCATTCATCAGCACAATTCCTTGACGATTTTAACGGCACTTCAATCGCAACCGACCCGCGTGCCATAAACGGCTCTTTTTATTCTATGGAAAATCAAGGTGGGAAATTCAGTCCTGCCCTGCGGTTTAATCTGCAGAAGTAAACAGCAGAAAAAACAAAGAAGCAAAAATAAACGTTTAACATAAGGGATAAAAGATGATGCGAAAAATTATAACCATTGTCGTTTTGCTGCTGACAAGTAGCATTTTCGTCGGCTGTGCCAGTCAGCAGGAGCGTGCTTTTCAATCGGTAGAAGGCAAAAAACACTCAGCTGTTACACCTGTGCAGCAAAAAGATAAATGGGCCGTCAAATGGTGGGGCCCTCGCCATGACGCAGTCAACGAACGGCTGAAAAAGGGAAATGTCGATTTGCTTTTTATCGGTGATTCAATTACCCAGGGCTGGGAAGACGCGGGCAAGGAAATATGGGACGCCTATTACGCACCGCGCAATGCGGTTAATATGGGTTTCGGCGGAGACCGCACAGAGCACGTGTTGTGGCGACTGGAACATTCGAACTTCGAAGCTATCTCTCCAAAGCTCGCTGTTGTTATGATAGGCACAAATAACCCCAACAGAGCCGAGCAAGTCGCCGACGGAATCATTACGATATGCAAGCATCTGCGCAGCAGACTTCCAAACACAAAGATACTGCTGCTGGCGATATTCCCGCGCAACCATACACCCTCCAATCAACGTCAGAAGAATGCCAAAGCCAGTTTGTTGGCTTCAAAAGTCGCTGACAACAAAACGATTTATTACCTTGATATCAACAGCCGTTTTCTGACAAAAAACAAACTGTTGACTAAAGATATTATGCCGGACTACCTGCATCCCAACAAGGCCGGATACAAAATCTGGGCTGAGGCCATAGAGCCGAAAGTCGCCCAGCTGATGGGAGAACGCAAATAGATAGTAGGAGAATTTGTTATGATAAAAGTACACATCGTTTTTTACAGTATGTACGGACACGTGTATCGACTGGCTGAAGCTGTGGCTGAAGGTGCTCGCGAAGTCCCGAATACAGAAGTAGCCCTCTATCAGGTGCCGGAGCTTGTTCCTGAAAAAGAGCTGGAAAAAAGCGGCGCGAAAGCCGCACGGCAGACATTCGCACACATTCCTCTTGCACAACCCGGCAAGTTGGCTGAAGCCGATGCAATTATATTTGGGACGCCGACGCGATTCGGCAATATGTGCGCTCAAATGCGAAATTTCCTCGACCAGACCGGCTCATTGTGGATGAAAGGCGCCCTCATTGGGAAAGTCGGCAGCGTTTTCGCCAGCACCGCAACTCAGCACGGAGGACAAGAAACAACCATCACAAGTTTTCATTCTACGCTGCTGCATCACGGAATGATTATCGTCGGAGTGCCTTACTCCCATCAGGGATTGCTCAATATGAAGGAAATCACGGGAGGCACACCTTATGGGGCAACAACTCTCGCTGGTGCCGATGGCTCTCGTCAGCCGAGCGAGAACGAGTTAGCAATTGCCAAGTTCCAGGGCAAACACGTCGCTGAGATTGCCGGCAAGCTCTGCCGGTGATAAAACATTTACCCGACAGGCCCAGTGACATCAGCGATTTGCACCTGCCGGTCGATAACTTACAAAGGCTATGTTCTTACTATCGGGCGACCACGAGGGGACATTGATTGTTCCCTGTCCGCCGAATAGTTTAATTAAAACCTTCGGCTTATAGTCGGAAGTCGGCATAATCCGCAAGGCAACATCCTTGTTGGCGGGATGTCCTTCTACAGTTTTGTCATAGGAAAGAAAAATAATCCATTTATCATCAGGAGAAGGATGTGGGAACCAGTCGGCGTATTGCTCATCCGAAGTAATCTGCTTTTGGTTTTTGCCGTCTGCGTTCATTCTCCAGATTCGCATAATGCCTGTGCGCTGCGAATTAAAATAGATATATCGGCCGTCGTGAGAGTAATCCGGGCCGTCATCCGGGCCTTCGGCATCAGTTAAGCGCAATTCCTGCCCGCCGGCGACAGGTATAACGTAAATATCGTAGTTACCGCCTCTTTCGGCACAATAAGCCAGAGTTTTGCCGTCCGGCGACCAGCCGTGCCAATAGGACGGCCCTGATTCGGTTACCTGCCGGGGCGTTCCTCCTTCGCTGGGCAATACGTAGATAAGTGACACTCCCTTGTGATGATGGCTTATCGCTATAAGCTTGCCATCAGGCGAGAACCCGTGGTCATTGTTACAGCTAACTGCAAACTCTGTATTTAATTGCTTTGGTTCTCCGCCGTCAACGCCGATAGTAAAAAGTTTTCCCTTGCTGTTAACCAGCAGATACTTTCCGTCACGCGACCAATTTGGGGCCTCGAAATGATTGTAAGAAGAGTAAATTACTTTTCTTACGCCCGTTTCAATATTGATGATTTCCAAATTACTTTCCAATACTCGTTCTTCCACTTTGTAAACTCCTTTTAACTTCATCCCGACATTTTTGAAGATAGCTGTTTCAGTGGTCGCCTCATTGTGCGAGCAGACTGCCAGGCCTGTATATACTGGCTCCGTCAAGGTAAGGCAAACGGCTCCTGCGGGGTTAAAGGTGTTTCCATCCTTTGATACGAACAGGGAAAAAACATCTCCATCGCGGGTTAGTTTTAATGCAGCAGGCGCCGAGACGGGAGATTTAATTTCCTCGGTGGGGCCGCCTTTTGTTAAACGATATTGAAGCGATGTTAAACCGTCCCCGTGAACCGTTGCATCGACGTAGGGACTATCGGCATCGAGACTCTGACGTATCATCCAGCCGGCCTTGCGGTGTTCGTGTTTGCCTTCTCCCACCCAGGAAATATCTGTAGTTAATTCCAAATCGCCTGAAATTCGTTTCCATACATAATGGAAAGCGTCCTTTTCGCCCCACATATTTTCGCCGCTGCCGGTAATATGATATTCGTTCGAAACTGGGTCGTATTTTGCCGTCCCGGCATATTTAATCTTGCCTATATCCGATTGCCGCTCGAAAATGCCGTATGAATTCCCGCCGAACTGGCAGCCGACGGAAAACAAACAAATACAAACTATTGCAATACCAATTGACAGCTTTTTAGTTAAGATATCGTTTTGCATAAACCAGCCGTCTTTAATTTTGCTCTGTGTTTTCTTCTCTGCGTTTTTGGAAGAACTGTTGTAATAATTCCGAACATTCATCAGCCAGAACGCCGCTGGTAACTTCAAGACGATGATTTAGCCGACCATCTGTCACGATGTTATACAGACTTTTTACTGCGCCTGTCTTTGGGTCGTCGCAGCCATAGACTAACCGGTCAATCCTCGCCAAAACAAGCGCACCGGCGCACATAGGGCACGGCTCCAAAGTAACATACATTGTGCAGCTATTCAGGTGCCAGTTCTCCAAAGCCGCCGCTGCTTGAGTCAGTGCAATTATCTCTGCGTGAGCTGTTGGGTCTTTGAGCTGCTCTCTTTGATTATATGCCTTTGCGATGATTTGATTTTTATGGACGATTACCGCCCCAATCGGCACATCACCGTTTTCCTCGGCGATTTTCGCTTGGTCGATAGCGATACGCATATATTGCTCATCAAGGGTAGGTTTTGGGGTGGAATTAGCTGCCGGTTGAATCATAATTCTGCGAAGAGTATCCGACTATGCTCTCATGCAAATAATCAATCATCAATAATCAATATAAAATGAAAAAATACCCCCAAGGGGAATCGAACCCCTGTTACCGGGTTGAGAACCCGACGTCCTGGGCCGCTAGACGATGGGGGCAAAGCCAAATCAAAAAGTAAAATGCAAAAATCAAAAAAAATAGCGGCGGTCGGAATCGAACCGACGACCCTGGGCTTATGAATCCCATGCTCTAACCAGCTGAGCTACGCCGCCAGAATTTTTAAGTCTTTGTAATATAACCACTTCCTTCTAACATTGTCAACCCTTCGAGCACTCAAAACAGGCAAAATTAGCGAAAGGCGTCAAAAAAAGTGCCAATCGCCGTCAGTAAACTTCTTTAGCTCTGTTTGTTATCCATTTGGAAAACCGCTTGTAGCCTTCGTCTTTGGCTTAAAAAATCGGCTTTAAGTTATCGTGTCGAAAGCAATTACAGCCAGAGTTGTAGGCTCGAAATCCGTTGACAATTCGGGATAAGTTTGGTAATCTAATGATAGTAGAGGTTCCAAACAGGTATATAGAAGGCCATACTATGAAAGCTTCTATCGGAACCAGATCTGTTAAAGTTGTAATTGTGTGTATGCTTCTCTATTCAATCATACCGCTTAACGCTGCCACGCCCTGGCTGCATGTAGAGGGCAATAAAATCAAAGACCCTGCTGGCAATGTTGTTGTTCTAAGGAATTCAGATTGGTCCCTCCGCTGTGGCGAAGGCGAAATGGGCTATTTTGTGAAAGATAAGCTTTACGAAAAGAAGAATGATAATCAGCTTGGCCTGGGCTTCTTTAATTTTGTCGACTTTGCTAATTTTGCAGGTCAGTGGTACCAGGATGACTGTGGCCCGTCGAATATGTGGTGCAGCAACAGAGTGGAAAAATGAAGAGGATATATCTAATTGCAGTTACGGCGCTGGTGTTATTTCTAAGCCAAACGGCGGGGGCCGCTTATAATTACGGCGAGGCGATGCAGAAGTCGATTTACTTCTACCTGCAGCAGCGGTCCGGCGACCTGCCGGCCGATAACCCGGTGATATGGCGGGCTGACTCGTGCTTGAACGATGGGTCTGACGTCGGGCGGGACTTGACGGGCGGCTATTACGATGCCGGCGACCACGTGAAGTTCGGCCTGCCAATGGCCTCAACGGTGGCGACACTGAGCTGGGGCGTTTACGAATATCGAAGCGCCTTCGCCAGCGCAGGTGAGCTGGATAAAGTTCTCGATGCCATCAGGTGGGGCACCGATTATTTCATCAAATGCCACACGGCTACAAACGAATTATACTATCAGGTCGGTTCCGGAAGCACAGACCACAGTTGGTGGGGCCCGGTTGAGGTAATTGAAGAGGTAATGGCCCGGCCATCCTACAAGGTCACCCTCGCAGCACCCGGTTCGACCGTTGTCGGTGCGACGGCTGCGGCTCTTGCATCGGCCTCCATCGTCTTGGAGCCGACCGACCCAACGTATGCTGCCACATGTCTGACCCACGCCGAGCAACTATTCGATTTTGCTTACTCCACCAAAAGCGACTCCGGCTACACGGCTGCCAGCGGATTCTATAATTCCTACAGCGGATTCTGGGACGAGCTGTCGGCCGCTGCCGCCTGGCTGTACCTGGCCACCGGGGACGCAAACTACCTGGATAAGGCCGAGCTCTGCGCGAACAGTTGGGGTAAGGAAGGAACGACCGGCTTCTGGAGCTACAAGTGGACCCATTCCTGGGACGATATGCATTATATGGCACAAATCCTGCTGGCGCGGGCCACCGGAAAGCAAATCTACATCGACTCCATCGAACGCAACCTGGACTACTGGATGCCCGGCGGAGGTATCACCTACACCCCCGGAGGACTGGCCTGGCTGGACTCGTGGGGTTCACTTCGCTACGCCGCCAACGCATCGCTTTTGGCGTTTATCTGGGCCGACGACAGTTTGGGTAACGCGACAAAGAAGTCAACCTACAGGAATTTCGCGGAAAGACAAATCAAATACATCCTCGGCGATAACCCGCGTGCCGGCAGCTACGTTATCGGTTTCGGCGTCAACCCGCCGAGGAACCCGCACCACAGGACCGCACACGGCTCTTGGGCCAATAGTATAAGCACGCCGGCAGAAACCAGGCACATCCTCCACGGGGCGCTGGTCGGTGGACCGGATAGTGGCGACTCTTGGGCTGATAACAGAAGTGACTACACAAAGAACGAGGTGGCCTGCGACTATGATGCGGCCCTGGTGGGGGTGCTCGCCAAGATGTACTCACTGTACGGCGGGACTCCGATATCCGGCTTCCCGAGGCCGAGTGACTTCGCAAGGGATGGGGACCCATACACCGAGTACTTCGCCAACGCGAAAATCAACTCTGAGGGTCCCGTTTACACGGAGTGGAGCGTCGACCTTACCAACCACTCGGCCTGGCCGGCACGCGTGACCGACAAGCTGTCCTACCGGTACTTCTTCGATTTAACGGAAGCATTCAATGCGGGCTACACTCTAAGCGATGTCACAGTGACGAAGAATTATTCAGAGGTGCCGGTGACCGTGTCTGGTCCTACGCTTTTGAGTGATAACATTTACTATGTTACCGTAGATTACAGTGGAAGCGCAATCTTTCCTGGCGGGCAATCAGAATGTGCACGAGAAACACAGGTTCGCATACGCCTGCCATATACCGCTCCCGATGCCGCCTGGGACCCGACGAACGACTGGTCATATCAGGGATTGACCGGCACGTTTGCCCAGACCAGTTACATTCCTGTCTACGACAACGGCGTATTACTCTACGGACAAGCGCCTGGACCTGTCCTGCCACCGGTTTCTATCGCCGGCTACATTAAGAACGAATGCAACGTGCCGATAGAATGCGTGCTGGTTGATGCCAACAATGGCGGCGGGCAGGACACGACTGATATGAACGGCTTCTACGAGGTATTAGTGGATTACAACTGGTCCGGGACTGTGACGCCGAGCAGGAAGCATTACACCTTTGACCCGAATTGGACGGCCTACGTGGACATACTTGCCGACCAGGTCGACCAGAACTACGTCGCTTACAACGCTTACGACCTCGACTGCGACGGAGCAATTGGCCTGGGCGATTTGGCCGTGTTGGCCGACAACTGGCTTATGACCGGTCCTGGAATACCGGGCGACTTTTTCGCCGATGAAATAGTAAACTTCCTCGATTTCGCAAAATTCGCAATCGTCTATGCAAACAATCCGCCGACCGTTTCTATCACTTCTCCTGCCGACGGCGCTACATTCACCGCACCTGCGAATATTACTATAAACGCCGAAGCATCCGACAGTGATGGCAACATCTTAAGTGTAGCATTCTATGCAGGTTCCACGTTACTTGGTTCAGATACAACTTTGCCTTACTCATATATCTGGAGTAACGTGGCCGAGGGCAGCTATAGCTTGACCGCCAAAGCGACCGATGACGACGGCGCCGTAACTACCTCATCAGCGGTCAGTATTACAGTGAACGCCGCAACCGGCTGCACCTGCATCGCAGGATGCGACACAAGAACAATTATTACTGCTGATTTTGTTAAGGAAGGGACGGGCGAGTTCTGCTGGGAAGCAACCTCGCTCGGCACTTACATAAACTCCTGGGCTCTAGATGTGTTAAACATAAATGGGACTAACTACACCAATACGTATGTCTTCACCTCTGGTATTCCTAAAATCGACGGCAAATACTATGTTTACTACAAAGGGTCCTATCCATGGAGCCACTTTGAGGCCAAGAATTAGAAATTAACGCACTTGCGATTGGACCCAGCCGCACCTTTGATTCCCGGCTCTGGTGCGGCAGTTAAAAGGCGGCAAGCCGAGTCGAAGGGGTTTTGAGAAGAAAACGCTATAAGAAATGCCGCGACAAGTTATCTTTTGAAAGTGGTTATTTCTTTTTGTAGAACCGCTTGGCTTCTGTTGTAATTCTAATAATGAAATCAGTTTTGGCCTTGGTATAGGCCTCGCGGTCATTAGGGTATGTTTTAGCCAGGCGCAGCTTCAACGCCTGATATTCAGCGGCTGTCTCAGGGTGTTCAATGAGATATTCACGAAAAAGCAGCTCGTCCCACTGCTCAAAGGGGTATTCTATCATATGAATATGGTGTGTTCTGACGCCGGCGGAGTTTCGCTTGATAAACCAGGCGTAAAACGCCGGCCCTTTAAACAATGAGGGACGCCAGAAATACTCATACCCCTGCGATTCGAGAACGGGAGCTATTATTTCCTTTGTTTGCTCAATAGATGTTACTTCGACAAGGATATCGATTATAGGTTTGGCGGACAGGCCGGGAACAGCGGTGCTGCCGAAGTGCTCGATGCGTCTGATTAACTCCTTTGGTAAACACCCCAGCAAATGCTCTTTTTCCAGTTGGAAAAGATGCGGCCAATTCGGGTCATAAGGCACAATTGAGATTTCCTCACGCACGACTCTCTGGATTCGTTGTTCGAGGGTTTCTTTTTGCCGCTGTTTAGATGAGGCCATTTATAACTCAGAGCGTTAAGCCATTTTCGCCAGGCCGTCGAAGCAAATCTGCGACCAGGTTTCCATAGTATCGCGGACCTGCTGCAACTCGGCGGCTGTCATAAAGGCCATCTGAGTAATCATCTGCTCGCGTTTGTTAACCTTTGGGGCATCAAGGAGCCAGTAGTGCACCGCGCCGAGATGGACGCTGCCGACCTCGGTAGAATCGTCGTTGAGCAGGGCGACAACGCGGTCGGTGTGGGTGGTTTCGACAGATACTTCCTCTGCGACTTCACGTTCAACTGCGGTAAGATAATTTTCGTATAAGTAAGCAAATAAAGGACTATTATCAGCATCAATCGGATTTATATGGCCTCCTATTCCGATGGACCTTAAGCCGAGTAGCCGTGTTTCGCCGGCTCGTTTTCCCCTGACGTAGCTGAGATACCTGCCATCGTGAGCCATAATTACATAGGGGATGAGCTGCTTATAAGAGGGGTCTTTTTCTGCCTTTGACCTTGGTATGAAGCGGGGAACGCCGGGGGCGAAGATTTTGTAGAGATAACGGTCAACGTCGAATGTGAGTCCATTAAACATCCCGACTTGCTCAAGAACTTTTCGCTCGATGACTAACACCTGTTCTTCCAAGGCCACGTTGTTACTCCTTACCTTAGAACAGCCAGGGCGTTAAAGAGTCTGAGACTTGCAAGGCATCGGGATTATTCCTATTCGGAATAATAAAGTGCTCCGGCACTGGAAATTGTGAGGACAAAAGCAGAACTTCTTTTCCAACCTCTTCGATTACGGATTCATCGTCAATGTTCTCAACGACTTTATTTATAAGTGAGGCAATTTGCTCAGCCTGCTCTTCTTTCATTCCACGGGTGGTAATCGCCGGCGTGCCTAAACGCAGTCCGGTAGGGTCAGCAGGATGGGCCGGGTCCATAGGCGTGGTGTTATAATTAGTAACAATTCTTGCCCTATCGAGCGCTTTTGCCAGTTTTTTGCCGGGGACGTTTTTATTTCGCAAATCAATCAGGATTAGGTGATTGTCTGTTCCGCCGGATGAGAGGTTAAAGCCATATTCGAGGAGCTTTTTGGCCAAAGCTTTAGCATTTTTGACAATCTGCTTTGCGTAGGCGATAAACTCAGGCGTATCGGCCTCAGCCATTGCTACCGCAATAGCAGTGAGAGTGTGCATGTGGGGGCCGCCCTGCAGACCCGGGAAAACGGCTTTGTCCACGTTATCGGCGTGTTCTGCTTTGCAAAGTAACATTCCGCCACGAGGCCCGCGCAAGGTTTTGTGTGTCGTGGTTGATACAATATCAGCATAAGGGACGGGGCTTTTGTGTATGCCGGCTACAACAAGGCCGGCGATATGGGCTATATCGCTGACGTGGCGGGCGCCTACTTTTTTTGCGATTTGGCCGAATATTTCAAAATCAATTTCTCTTGGATAAGCTGTTGCGCCGGAGATGATGATTTTTGGTCTGTATTTTTTTGCGAGGTCTTCAATCTGGTCATAGTCGAATCTGCCGGTATCGGGGTTGACTGTATATTGGACGGACTTAAATATTCTGCTTGTTACACTGACTTTCCAGCCGTGTGTGAGGTGTCCGCCGTGCGGCAGGGACAAGCCCATAATAGTATCGCCCGGTTCGGCCAGGGCCAGATATGCGGCCCAGTTAGCTATTGAGCCGGAATACGGCTGGACGTTTGCATGGTCGGCTTTGAATAATTTCTTGGCACGTTCCTGAGCCACTTTTTCGATGAGGTCGGTTACCTGCTGGCCTTCGTAGTATCGTCTGCCGGGATAACCCTCAGAGTATTTGTTGGTAAGGCAGCTTCCGCTGGCTTCCATCACGGCTCTGGATACGTAATTTTCGGAGGGGATAAGACGGATACAGGCGCTCTGGCGTGCCTTTTCCTGTCTTATAAGCTCGTAAATCTGTGGGTCATACCGTTCAAGTGCTGTTGCCATAGTTGGCTTCTCCCTAAAACATACTTGTTAGAGCCGGAGTTCCGGCTCTCATTTGCGTTTGGGGGTTTCTTATAGCATAACCTTACTTTTTATACAAGTTTATTTGTTGACAAAATTGAGCCGAAAGTTAGGATAAACGCTATAAGAACGCGTCGGAAAAAGGGAGTCGGTTAAAACTTATGCCGGAAAAAGATATCAGTCAGGTATTGGCTAAGGCCAGGGATTTTTTTGAAAGAGCCAAGGAGGCGGCGGAGAGAGGCGATTTCGAGCGCGCTATAGATATGTATCTTGAGGGTCTTCGTTGTGTGCCGGATGCGGTGCAGGAAGGCCATATAAAGCTTCGTGAATTGGCGCTTCAGCGAGAGAGAAAAGGCGGGTCAAAGCCATCGGCAGCAGAAGCGGCAGAACGATTGGGCGGTGAAACATCTCTTGAGCAGATGCTCGGCGCCGAATACCTTCTTGCCAAGAACCCAAGTCATTTGCCGTATGCGGAGGAGATACTAAAAGCTGCGGTAGCAGGTGGTTACAAGGAAACGGCTAAATGGATTGCCGATTTGATGTTTCTGGCGAATAATAAAGCCAAGAAGCCATCCTTACAAATATATCTTTTGTTAAAAGATTCATACATGGCGGTTGGTCAATTGGACAGGGCGGTTGCTGCGTGTCGAAGCGCCATCAGACTTAAGCCTGGGGATGCGGCTTTGGTTGGGGAGTTTAAAAACCTCTTAGCCAGACAGACCGTAGGGTTAAGCAAAAGCGGCGAAGATGACGTTTTGAAGGTGGATGACCGCTGCCCGTCGGCAGTTGAAGAAGGCATAGAAGTGAGTCAGTTAGAGCGTGTGCCAGAAGAAGATAATGGTCCGTTATTGGCCAAGGCCAAGTCTTTTTTCGAAGGAGCGGGGAAATCGGCGGAAGTGGACAATTTTGATTACGCTATCGATATGTATCTTGAGGGTCTGAGTTATGCGCCGGACGCGCTTCAAGATGGTCATATACCGCTTTGTGAGATGGCTCTTCGCCGGCAGGGAAAAGGCGGTAAAAAGCCCACAATGCTGGAAAGAGTAAAACGTCTTCGAGGTAAAACGGCCCTTGAGCAGATGCTTAACGCTGAATATCTTTTCGCCAAGGAGCCCGACCATTTGCCGTATGCCGAGGCGATGCTGAAGGCGGCGATGGCAGGCGGTTATAAGAAAACGGCCGGCTGGATTGCTAATTTTGTGTTCCAGGCAAATAATGCCGCCGAAAAGCCGTCTTTACAAACATACGTGTTGTTAAAGGATTCATACGAAGCCCTTGGTGAGCTTGATAAGGCGCTTGCTGCGTGCCAGCACGCCTCCAGACTTAAGCCCGATGACGGTAAATTAGCGGATGAGTTTAAGCGATTATCAGCCGAACTGACTGTTGCCAGAGGCAGATATGACCAGGAGGGTGATTTCAGGCAATCTATAAAGGACCGTGAAAGCCAGGAAAAACTTCAAGCCCAGGAGAGCGTTGTCAAGACGGAAGATTATCGTCGCTCGGCGGTTGAAGAAGCCAGGAGAGCGATGGCGCAGGACCCAAATCTGCCCAAGAACATATTTAATTTGGCCGAGACTTTATCGGATTTGCGAAACGACAAAGCTGAAAATGAGGCAATAAAGCTGCTGGAAGATGCGTATAAAGCAAAAAGGGATTTTAGCTTTAAGCAACGAGCAGGCGAGTTAAGGATAAAGCAGCTCAAACGTAAGGTAAGAGAGGCGGAAACTGCTCTTGCAGCCGAGTCCAGGGTGGCGGAATTGTCGGCACAGCTAAATAATACTGAATTGGAACATTACCGTCTCTGTGTGGAAAATTATCCGACCGACCTGCGGGTCAAGTACGAGTATGGCGTTCGTTTGGTCCGTGATAAAAGATATGACGAGGCGATACCTTTGTTCCAGGAGGCGCAGCGAGACCCGCGACATAAGATTTCAGCGATGAATAAAATAGGATTTTGCTTTTTTATGAAGGGCTGGTTTGCAGATGCAATCGAGGTTTTTACGCGGGCGATAGATTCCTACGAGATAAAAGACGATAGCATCGCCAAAGAATTGCGGTATAATCTTGCCCGCTCTTACCAGGAGCAGGGCGATACTGAGAAAGCCCTGGAAATTTATCACAAGATTGCCCAGCTTGATTTTGCATACAAAGATATTCGCCAGCAAATAGATAAATTGAGAGGCAAGAAAACAGATACAACCTCTCAGTGAATAAGAGTTTGTAAATAAAGTGATAGTGATTTTCAGGAGATTACAGTGGCACATTCGTTATCAGCAAAGAAAAGAGTGAGACAGAACACTAAAAGAAAAGCAATTAACCGCGCGCGCAAAAGCCAAATAAAGACACAAATTAAGCGTTTTGAGACAGCATTAGGCGGCGGTGACGTAAAGGCCGCGAGCGAACAATACGGGCTCATTGTCAAGAAATTGGACAAGACCGCTGCCACAAGCGCAATGCACAAGAAAACCGCTGCACGAAAGAAATCACGTCTGGCGAGGCGGCTTAACGCTCTTAAGGCAAAACCAGGATAACACTCGATTACCAGCACAATACACGGCAGAGTCTCCGGTTTGATTTCAGATGAACATATCGCCCGGTCGATATTAAAATTGATTGGGCGGTTTTTTTGTTTTTTATAGGTCGGTCGAATGCCTGAGATTTTCAAGAGACGAATAATTAAATTTTTGAAGCACCCTGATTATACGCCGTTGAAAGTGGCGCCGTTGGCCAGGGCGCTTGGCGTCCGCTCGGAAGATTATCCGCAGTTCAAATTGGCTTTTGAAGAGCTGCGCCGGGCAGGGCACGTGGTGATAGGCGCCGGCAATTTAGTCAGCCTGCCGCTGTTGTCCGGGCAAATCATAGGGACATTCAGGGCAAACCCCAAAGGATTTGGTTTTGTAACACCTCTCGAACCCAATTCGCAGGGTGATTTGTTTATACCGCCGAGCGCAACTGCGGAGGCGATGACCGGAGATATCGTTTCAGCCAAAGTTGTCAAAGAAGGCAAACGAGCCGGACAGATGCGGTGCAGCGGCAGGGTAGTCGAGATTCTGGAACGAGCGCGAAATAAGGTCGTTGGAACCTTAGTAAAACGGCCTGAGGGATGGATGCTTGAGCCGGATGGGAAAGGGTTTATCGAGCCAATCAGCGTTGATGATGTTACCGCAAAGAATGCGAGGGAAAAGGACAAAGTGGTTGTCGAAATACTGACCTGGCCAACGGAGAAATATCTGGCACGCGGGGTGATTATCGAAGTTTTAGGCAGGGCAGGGCGGTATGAAAGTGAGATAAGGTCGATAATTCACCAATATCACCTGCCAAGTGAATTTGATACTGGCTGTATTGAGCGGGCCCGCGGAGCTGTTGCTGAGTTTAATCCGGAAGAGGTTAGCGGCCGGGAGAATATAACCGGCAAAGTGGTTATTACGATTGACCCGCCGGACGCAAAGGACTTTGACGATGCGATAAGTCTGGAGAGAAACACAGAAGGCAACTGGGTGCTGGGCGTTCATATTGCCGATGTGAGTTATTTTGTGACGGCTGATTCGCCGCTGGATGCTGAGGCAAAAAATCGCGGAAACAGTGCATATCTGCCGGGCAGGACTATTCCGATGTTGCCGGAGATTTTAAGCAACGGCATTTGCAGTCTGCAGCCGGGACAGAAGCGCTTTTGTAAAAGTGTATATTTGACTTATGACCGGGAAGGTAATGTTCTGGCCAGACGTTTTGCAAACAGTATTATTGATTCAGCTCAGCGTTTGACCTACGAAGATGCCGACAGATCCTTGAAGGGGCGAACTAAAGGAATCAAACCTGAAGTGGTTAAGCTGCTGAAAGAAATGGATGCGCTCAGCCGAGCGATTGAGAGGCGACGTGAGAAAGCCGGGATGATACATTTAGATTTGCCGGAGATGGAATTAGTGATGGATAAATCAGGTCGGGTTGTGGACGCTCACCCGGCTGAGACAAGCTATCCACACACGATAATCGAGATGTTTATGGTTGAGGCCAACGAAGCTGTCGCTTCGCTTCTTGACCGACACAACACACCCTTTATGCGGCGGATTCACCCGGAGCCGGACGCTTTGGGTATGAAAAGTTTATCGCAGCTTGTCAGGGCGTTCGGAGTTAGTGTGCCACGGGTGCCGGACCGTGCTGCCATACAGGAGCTGTTGGCTGCGGTCAAGGGAACTGATTGCTCATTTGCGGTGAATTTAGCAGTTTTGCGAAGTTTCGAAAAAGCACAGTATGCACCGCTGCATATCGGGCATTTTGCGCTGGCGTCAACTCATTATTGTCATTTTACCAGCCCGATACGACGATATGCGGATTTACTTGTTCACCGCGTTCTGGAGTATTACCTGCAAAACCGTCTTGATTTGGCCAAGCAAATCTCTGCGGGATTGGATTTGACCGAGATTGGAAAGCACATCACTTTTACCGAGCAGCGGGCGGAAGATGCAGAGAACGAGCTGAAAACCGTTTTGATATTACAGATGTTAAGCAAACGCATCGGTGAGGAGCTTGATTGCGTAGTAACCGGTCTGACGAATTTCGGCGTATTTGTGCAGTCGCGAAAGTTCGGCATCGAAGGCCTTATCACGATGGGTGATTTGGAGGGCGATGTCTGGAAATACAACCAAAAGGCCCAATGCGTTGTGGGGATGCGTTCTGGCACAAGTATTCATTTGGGCAAGGCGATAAAAGTACGTATAGTTTCGGTGAATGTCCCGGCCAGACAGTTGAATCTGGTTCCCGTCAAACCGTTGGTTTCACCGGCAGCAGAGAAAAAAGAAGACAGGAGAGTAAAAAAATTCAAAAAAGCAAGACGCAGAAAAAAGCGCAGATGAATCCGACTCTAAAAAATATTCTAAAGAAAACCATCGGAGTTATATTTATTGTGTGGGGTCTTATAGCTCTGGTAACTCCTTTTACTCCCGGCTCGTGGCTTGCGATAATAGGGCTTCAAATGCTTGGGTTTGGTTTTTTGCTGGAAAACAGAATCGGCCGAGCCATAAAAAAGAAGCTTGAGAACTTAAAAAGAAAAGTCGGACCAAAGTAAATGCTCCGGCGACACAACCGTAATTATTCATAGCCGTACTTTTTAATAAACCATTTTTTCCCTATCTGGACTAAAAAAAGGTAACTAACAACTATAAGGAAGAGGGCTATAAAATATGTCAGCGGAGGAGCGACGAATCCGAAAAACTTGCCCAGCGGGGTAAACGGTATTATTAACCCTATCGTTACAATGTAAATGGAGGTGAATATCAAAAACTGGCTTGGTTTACTTTCAATAAAAGGGATTTTGCCGGTGCGAATTATATGAATAACCAGAGTTTGGGTGCAAAGAGATTCTATGAACCATCCCGTGTTAAAAAGAGGCTGGGAGGCATGAAAAACAAATAATAATACTCCAAAGGTTATGAAGTCAAATATGGAACTAATAGGGCCAATAAAAAGCATAAACTTTTTGATGTACTTTACATTCCAGGGTCTTGACTTTAGAAGATAGTCATTATCCACTTCATCCGAAGGGATAGCCACCTGTGACAAATCATAAAGAAAGTTATTCAATAGTATCTGGATGGGCAACATAGGCAAAAACGGCAAAAATAAACTCGCGCCGGTCATACTAAACATATTTCCGAGATTCGAGCTTGACCCCATCTTGATGTATTTGAGGATATTGCCGAAGGTTTTTCTGCCCTCTATAACACCATCTCTTAGAACCATAAGGCTTTTCTTGAGCAAGATTATATCTGCGGATTCTTTGGCGATATCAACGGCGTTGTTTACGGAAATACCCACATCTGAAGATTTCAAAGCGAGTGCGTCGTTTATGCCGTCGCCCAAGTAACCGACAATATGCTTATTTTTATGCAACGCATGAATTATTTTTTCTTTCTGCAAAGGTGAAAGTCTGGCAAAAACAGAGGTGGTTTTTACCAGTTCCCTAAGCTCTTCATCACTTGCCTTTTCTATCTCGTCTCCGGTAACTAATCCCTGGACATCGAGGCCGACATCACTGCATATCTTCTTTGTTACTAATTCATTATCGCCGGTTAAAATCTTAAATTCTATTCCCAAGCTTTTTAATACTTCGATTGTTTTTCTTGCAGTCGGCTTGGGCGGGTCCAGAAAGGCGACATATCCTTTCAGAATCAGTCCCTGTTCATCATCTTTTGAATATACATCTTTTTTGTTTTCCATATCCTTATACGCGACAGCAAGAACCCTGAAACCATCTGCGCTCAGGTCATTATATTCCTCTTTCAAATCCGTAAGTATCAAATCCTCCATATCCAATACTTCGCCGTCTAATTCAAATTTTGTGCATCTTTTGAAAATTTCTTCCGGTGCTCCCTTAGTAACAATGGTATGTTTGCCATCCATCTCGACGACCACCGACATTATCTTTCTGGAAAAATCAAAGGGCACTTCATCGACCTTTTTATACTGCTTTACCAGTAATTTCCCGTATTTCAAGATAGCTTTGTCCAATATGTTTCTAAGGCCTGTCTGGTAAAAGCTGTTAATATAAGCAAACCTTAAAACATCATCATTTTCATTCCTTACCACATCACAGTGTTTTTCCAGGACAATTCTGTCCAAAGTAAGGGTGCCTGTTTTATCGGTGCAAAGCACATCCATCGCCCCGAAGTTCTGGATGGAGTTCAACCGTTTTACTATGACTTGCTTCTTGGACATCGCTATCGCGCCTTTGGAAAGATTTATTGCCACCAGCATTGGAAGCATCTCAGGAGTAAGTCCCACGGCCACAGCCAGAGAGAAAAGGAGCGCCTCAATAAAATTGCCTTTTAGCAAGGCATTTATGCCGAAGATAAAGACCACCAGGAAAACCATAAAGCGAATCATAAGCCAAGTAAACTTGCGTATCCCTTTATCAAAGCCGCTCTCTATTACTATGGCGGCAAGATTGCGGGAAAGTTCGCCAAACTGGGTGGCGAGACCCGTTTTCACAACCACGCCCAGTCCTGTTCCGCTGACAACACTGGAGCCCATAAAAGCAACGTTGGTCAACTCGGATACAGCTTTACTTTTAGGATGTATCGGCTCGGAGATTTTTTCTATAGGAAACGATTCTCCCGTCAGGGAGGCCTGATTGATAAACAAATCTTTGCAGGATATTATTCGCAAATCCGCAGGCACCATATCTCCGGCGAATAAATCTACAATGTCTCCAGGGGTTATCTCCCTGATTTTTACTTCCTTTGCTTTGCCATTACGATATATAGTTGCGGTGGCGCGCACCATTTCGCTAAGTTTCTCTGCCTCTTTACCCGCACGATATTCTTGGAAGAAAGACAGAAATACACTCATAATCGCCATCAATATGACCAGAAGCGCACTGATCTTTTCACCAAAGAACAAGGAAAATGCTGCGATAATCAAAAGCACTATAACCAAAGGATTGAAAAATTTTGAAAGAATTTGAAAAAGGATAGTTCTTTTCTTTTTTCTGGCAGGTTCATTGTAGCCATATTCTTCAAGACGTTTCTGGGCTTCTGCCTCAGAAAGACCTTTAGGAGACGTGTCCAGCTTTTCAAAGACAACTTCTATGGGAGCACTCACATAATCAAAATCCAGTATTTGGGACCTTTGACCGTTTGATACTCCAAACCTGTTATTTTTCACTTCAAGCATAAAATTCTTTTATACCAGATATATAGTTTACGTCTCCAGAAAAAACTGAGATTAAATTGACCCCGGATTAGGAGACAACTTCAATTGTCAATATTTTAATGTTATACCTTTTCCTTTCAAGGACAGTTTGCGTTTTTGCTTTCTTGACATTTTAAACCAATTTTGCAATACTTATTTCGTGATTCTTGACAAAATAAGCAAAATTCTCATAAAGATTTTCGGCTCCCGCAACGAGCGATTAGTGAAGGCATATTCTGTAGTTGCCAAGCAGGCAGGAGAGTTCGAAGAACAAGTGCAGAAGCTCGATGACGAGTGCCTGCGAGCAAAGACGGGTGAGTTCAAAGCCAGATTAAAAGCCGGTGCTGAAGCGGAGGATATTTTGCCTGAGGCCTTTGCAGTTGTTCGTGAGGCGGCAAGGCGAAATGTCGGGATGCGGCATTTCGACGTGCAGCTTATTGGGGGTAATGTCCTCTATGACGGCAAGATTGCGGAAATGGTAACCGGCGAGGGCAAAACGCTGGTTGCGACGTTGGCGGCGTACTTAGTTCATCTTACGGGGCGGCACGTTCATATTGTAACAGTCAATGATTACTTAGCCAAGCGTGATGCGGAGTGGATGGGGCCTATTTATAAGGCATTGGGATTAACCGTGGGGGCAATTCAGGCGGATATGGATACAGCCGGCGACGAGCGAAAAAGTCAATACGGCTGCGACATAACTTATGGGACAAACAATGAGTTCGGATTCGATTATCTTCGAGATAATATGAAGCTGTCTCTTGAGCAAATGGTGCAGGGGCCGCTGGAATATGCCATAATCGATGAGGTCGATTCGATTCTAATTGATGAAGCGAGGACGCCTCTGATTATATCGGGACCTGCCTTCGACGATGTTACCCGATACAAAAAGGCAGATGAAGTGGCAAGGAAGCTAATTTCCCTGCAGAGTAACTACGACCGCATTAAAAAACAAATTGATTCTTCTGAGCGAACACAGGCCAGCGCTGAGGGAGAATTGGCCGAGGCAAAGAGGGACAAAGATAATAAACGAATCGAAGGTGCTCAGGAGGCAATTGAGAAAGCCGAGAGGGAATTTGCGGATGCACAGGCCAGACTAAGCGGAGCTACGCAGTATTACGAAATTGAACACGACAGAAAAGCAGCGCATCTTACGCACGAAGGAGTGGGAGCGGCGCAGGAGATAGCGGGTGTGGGCTCGTTTTTTACCGGCTCAAATATGGATTGGCCTCATCTTCTGGAACAGAGCCTGCGGGCGCATGTGACCTTTGAAAAGGAAAAAGATTACGTCGTTATGGACGGCAAGGTCATTATCGTCGATGAATTTACCGGTCGGCTGATGCACGGCCGGCAGTGGTCTGACGGCCTGCATCAGGCAGTGGAAGCAAAAGAAAATGTTTCGGTAAAGGAAGAAACTCAAACACTTGCTACTATTACACTGCAAAATTTCTTCAGGTTGTATGACCAAATAGCAGGGATGACCGGCACGGCTGCCACCGAAGCCGAAGAATTTATGAAGATTTACAAGCTTGAGGTCGTTGTGATACCGACCAACGAACCCTGCATCAGGGAAGACCAGGATGATGTAATCTATAAAACAATGCGCGAAAAGTTTGATGCGATAGTGGAAGAGATAAATAGCGTTAGCGTCTCCGGCCGACCGGTGCTTGTAGGGACGGTAAGCATTGAAAAAAATGAGGCACTGTCCGAAGCCCTTAAGGGGCGATACGGTAAAGAATATGAGCACGAGATTTTAAACGCCAAGCATCACGAACGAGAAGCTGCGATTGTAGCCAAAGCCGGTCAGCAACACGCGAGCCGGGACGGCCAGATGCGAGGCAATGTAACAATTGCAACAAATATGGCAGGGCGAGGGACAGATATTGTTTTAGGGCCCGGCGTGGCTGAACTCGGCGGTTTGCATGTTCTTGGGACCGAGCGCCACGAGGCCAGGAGAATCGATAACCAGCTCCGAGGCCGATGCGGCAGACAAGGCGACAAAGGGTCGAGCCAGTTTTTCCTTAGTTTCGATGATGAGCTGATGCGAACTTTTGCCCCTGAATGGACGGTCAAGGCACTTTCGTGGATTGGGTGGGAGGAAGGACAGCCAATCTATCACAAGCGGATAAGCAAGGGAATTGAAAGGGCGCAAAAAAAGGTCGAAGAGCGGAACTTCGAGATACGCAAGAGCCTGCTTGAATACGATGAGGTAATGGACTACCAGAGAAAGATTTTCTATTCCCGCAGGCGCAAAATCCTGACAGGCAAAGGCCTCAAAAATATTATCGAAGAAATGATAGAGCGCTCTATCGCAAATAACTGCAATACTATACTTGCCAGCGGTTATCCCTTGGAGTGTATCGTCGAATGGGCCAGAACAAACTTCGGCGTTGATTTGAAGCCGTCCGATATTGGCGGCGATGAAGCAACAGAGATTGAAAAGCTAATTAAAGAGCAGGCAAAAAGCACTACCGCCAACGAAATATCTCTTTCTATGGGAGAGTATCTGGAAGACTATTCAGACCGGCAAAGCTGGGATATCGCGGGTTTGTGCAAGTGGGCGATGAGTGCATTCAAAGTTAATTTAAGCCCTGCCAAAGTCAAACAACAGGAGCCGGAGGAGATTGAAGAGCAATTGATTTCGGCTGCTGCCGAGCAAATTGACAAGAAAGATTGTTCTCAATTAGCTGAATTTTTGAAAGAAGATTTTGCCGTCCGCAGGTTTGCCGAATGGGCACGAGCTAAATTCGACGTAAAATTAGACATTGCCGAGATAGCAAACCTAAGCGCACCTCAAATCCGTCAGCGAGTCGGGGAAAAGGCCGCAGCCAAATACAAACAAAGGGAGATTGAGTATCCTGTTGAATTTGCGATGAATATGGTTTACGGCCCCGGCGGCACTAATGTGTATGCGTTTGAGTCATTAGCTGACTGGGTGAACAAAAAATATAACGCTGATTTTTCAATCGAGCGGATACAAAATACCAAGCCCGGGGCCTTGCATAAGCAACTGCTCGAATTAAGTGAAAGCTTCAATAACGGCCAGTTAGAGCGGGAGCTTGATAACAAAATCGCTCATCTAAACATTGCTGAATTAGTGAGCTGGGCCAACGAAAGATTCGAAGCTTCTTTGAGTGAAGACGACCTTGCCCATGAGGCGGAACGCAAAAACAGACTCTCTGAAGCGGCGAGAGAGTTTTTGCGTGCCGAGCTTAGCGAGCTTGAAAAATATGTCCTGCTCCAGATTTACGACAGCACCTGGAAGGACCATCTGTATTCGATGGACCAGTTGAAGAGCAATATTCATTTTCGCGCTTTTGCTGAAAAAGACCCAAAGACCGAATACAAACGCGAAGGTTTTCGAATGTTCAACGAGATGCTCGGAACTATTGAAGACCGGGTTACGGATGTTATATTCAAGGTGCGCCTCGAAGCCGGCGCCAGAGCCAGGAGCGTTTGGAATGTAAGGGAAACAATCCATGATGAGGTAGGCCAGTTTGCAATGGCTGAGCAACAACGGGCCGCCGCTCAGGCGCCACAGGGTGAGCAAAAAGTAAAGCAAATTCGGCTGGAACAGCCTAAAGTTGGACGAAACGACCCCTGCCCCTGCGGAAGCGGAAAAAAATACAAAAAATGCTGCGGAAAGAACGCATAGAACAGGAAATCAGGGGGATATAAAAAAAGAAAACATCGAGCAAAACCTGCTACTCGATGTTTTCCGGAGGGGAGAAAAATTCCTTTTTCTGCTTTGTTATCGGCAGCAGCACAAGTGCCACTTTAACCGAAAAAATCGCAATTTTGCCTGTTCCTATAAAATCTTACGCTGTCAGTGCATAAAGGTTCTGTATTCTCCAACAGAATTGTGGATTTGCTTGTGAGCTTGGAGACCCTGTCGGCTAATAAAGACTCATCGGCTCACGGGCTCTGCTGCGGCGGCGATAAATCGTAATTCCTTTACAGCCAAGGCGATAGGCCAGTTTATAGGCCTTATCGACCGCTGCAACAGAGGCCTTTTCACTGAAATTTATGGTTTTGCTGACTGCTGCGTCGCAGTGCTGCTGAAAAGCGGCCTGCATTCGAATATGCCATTGGGGCTTAATATCGTAGGCACATTTGAAGATTTTGCGTATTTTGGCTGGGATTTGAGGGATTTTCTGAATGCTGCCGGTTTTGGCAATCTGTTTTTCTAATTTTTTGCTGTAAAAACCGCCTTTCTCGGCTATTTGTCTGAAAATCGGGTTTATTTGCAGCATTTTTGAGCCATCCAATATTTGGCGGACAAACACCAGCGAATAGGCCGGCTCAATTCCACAAGAACAATCTGCAAGGATGCTTATGGTGCCGGTCGGTGCTACGCAGGTAATAGAAGCATTGCGAACCTTTTTGTTCTTTTTGGTCCGCCAGATGCTTGTCTCCCAGTTTGGGAAAGGGCCTCGTAAATCGGCAAGAGTGCTGCTGGCCTGGTGTGCATTTTCGTTGATGAATTTCGAAACAATTTCGCCGAATTTGATACCCTGTTGAGAATCGTAAGGGATGCCGAGCAGAAACAGGCAATCAGCGAAACCCATAACGCCGAGGCCTATTTTGCGGTTGGCCTGAGCGAGGCGGATGGTATCCCTTACAGGATAATTGCAGGCATCAATAATGTTGTCGAGAAATCGCACGGACAATTTAACGGTTTCGGCCAGCGCCGGCCAATTCATTTCTGCTCTCGGCTGGTCTGAAGTAACAAATTTTGCAAGGTTAATACTGCCGAGCGTGCAGGCCTCGTAAGGCAGCAGCGGCTGTTCGCCGCAGGGATTGGTCGCTTCTATTCGGCCCAGCGAGGGGGTGGGATTATCGCGGTTGATTCGGTCTATGAAAGCCACGCCCGGCTCACCGGTTTTGTGAGCGCATTTGACTATCGTTTTCCAGATGTCACTGACGGTGAAAAATTTGCCTGCGTGCCGCGGTGGTTTGCCGGTCAGCTTATGCAAATCGTTTATTGTGTAGTTTGCGATATCAATTCGGCGCGGCAGTAAATACCGCTGCTGCGTGCGAGGGTTTTCCACGATGTGGGGGGACTTTCCTGATGTGGCGAGTGTTTTCATCCAGTCATCGGTGATTTTGACAGAGATATTGAAATTGGTGAAGGCCTTTAAGTTCTGTTTGGCGTGCAGGAATTTTAGAATGTCTGGATGTCCGATGCTCATCATACCCATATTAGCGCCTCTGCGAAAAGCGCCCTGTTGAATTGCATCGGTGGTCTCGGAAAAGACCCGCCAAAAGCTTATTGGCCCTGAGGTTGTGCCGCCGCTGGATGCGACACGGTCGCCTGTGGGTCTTAATTTATCGAGGGAAAATCCGGTGCCGCCGCCTGCTTTTTGAATCAGAGCGGTCTGCTTAATCGTCTCGAATATCCCTTCTATGCTGTCTTCAATCGGCAGGACAAAGCAGGCGCTGAGCATTCCCTGCCGGCCTGCGTTCATCAGGGCGGGGGAGTTGGGCAGGAACCGAAGCTGTGCCATCAGGTCATAATATTTTCTGTGCCACTGTTTGACCTCGTCAGGCGATGCTCCGTATTGGGCCTCGGCCTTGGCTACCAGCAACGCAACTCGGCTGAAAAGCTGGGCCGGCGTCTCGATGCACTTACCCTGCTGGTCTTTGATTAGGTATCGGCTTTGCAAGACAGTTTCCGCATTTTCGCTAAGAATAGGTGCCTTGCCCGGCGGTGGTATAATATTAAACTTGGCCATAAAAACTCCAACTCCGTTCTTAGCCACAGAGAACACATTGTAAACAGCGTGAATCTGCGTTAATCTGCGTCTAATATCTAAAATTTTCGCAGCCACTTAAATCTGAAAACGTCACGTACTTTTTCTGTAAATCGGACTCCCAGATGCTGTGTGCTGGTTTTAAACTCCATTCGCCGCAAATCCTCCGCAGTAGGCTTAGTCACCGGCCTGCCGAATACCGACGAAAACCAGCCGGCGCACAGACCAAGAAACGTTCTTTTTTTAGAGCTAACAGGCATTTTCTAATCGCAATTTAGACCTTATACGCAGTGTGATATTTTAATATAAGATAGGCGGTAGAACAAACGTTTTTTTAAGGGTTCGGTTAGTCCACAACCTTACATTAAAGATTATTTGCTTTTTTACGTCTTCTTAGAATCACCGCACCGAGGCCGAGAAGCAAGAGCGTGGCTGAAGTCTTGTTCCTATCTTGCAAAAGACGCTCAAATTGCTACACTACCCGGTGGAGCGAGTTGTCGGATTCCCATCCTCTTCAAGAAGTTGCTGCCAAAGTCCCGCCTACTATTACAAACAGCGATCCTAGTAACAGTTTCCAAGCATTAACATCTTTCCACTCGGCAAAAACATATAGACCAATGAGGACTGCCACCAAAGTATTTATATTGTAAAGCGGCACAAGCTTGGAGATAGGGACTCTATACGTCGTAAGGGAGAATGCTACTAGACCAGCAGCAATAGCCCATGCTAACCCTACAAGCAAAGCAAAGAGGCCGGAACGAAAAGATATGGTCTTGTCGGGCAGCAGAATATAGAACACCAAGCCAGCCAATGCGGCCGCAAGGCCAACAAACAAAAGATATAAACCTGTGCCGATACCTGCTTGAGTACTCGGTTTAGCGAAGACCCCTGAAAGACCAAAAAAAACGGCGGGGAGTATTCCCCCTACGATAATGCCTGCCATGTCTTGTGTCATAAGTGTCACTCCTTATCAATAATTGTTGATGTTTATAGCGCACCGATTGCGCAGATTGCTCTTTATGCGGACTGCACATAATAGACGCGATATCTCTCTCATACCCTTCTCCTCTTTGCCTTTTGCCCCCGCAAAAGACGATACTCTTATACGCTTTATGCGGTAAAAGTCAAGGGAAATCGGGGTGCATCGCCAGCCCGCTTTGGAATACCTTCTCTGAATAATCGAGGGTGAGAGAGTATACCTTTTGCCTTTAAAAAAATGATTGTGTGAATTTAAAAAATGCGATAAAATTTCCTCTGCACCTTTGGAGAGGAAGCATCACGAGGTTAATGTTTAGCATTTGGATTTACTTTGATGGGAATTTGAGTTTGGGTAGAATTGTAAAACAATTAAAAAGAGGAATTATGACAAGATGAAAGAAATAACTGATATCGAAAAACTATACGTCCAGAAGATTCTCCGACGTATGGAGCGGCTTCATTTACTTGGCGTCATCTCAATTTTTTGTTTGAGTATAGTTCTCCTTATTTTGCTGATTGTAAAATTACGTGCTTTTGGTCACATACCTGATAAGGCAGCAAGTTATATGCTCTTAGCTGGTCCTTTTAATTTTTCGACCTCCACCTTATCCGATATACTCATCTCTGAAACTGGAAGCGCAAAGATCCTCCCTGCGCTTCTCTCGATCTACTGGGGCTATTCTATTTTATGCTTTCTTGCATTCACGGGGATACTTGTTGTATATGTGAAGAAAATGTCTGAAACAACGTATCATCGTACGTTCAGAAGAATCATTCGACTTGTCGAGGCCATCAATGCATATCATATAAAGACAAACTGGCTAACCAGACTGCGTTTTACTCGATGCGCTTCTCTATTTAGAATTTACAATTCAGTTTCACCATTGAGTCATTGCTGGTATAAAGAATCAAGGTACCAATGGTTCAAACCCTCCGTTCTCCCCGAACAGGAACGTTCTATCGTATACGCTTTATCGAAATTTGAGGATGTTGTACGCTCCGTTTCTTTCTCGTACGCAGATTGCATCAAACTTCTTCCGGCTTTATCGGCTCTTCAAGATTTCATGTTCTCTGTCGCACGAAGGTCAGATCCTTTCTTCAAGAAGCGAGGACATGCTGACCACTCGCCGAAGGGATCCGAGATAGGTATCCTAATTAGTTTCCAACAGGCCGTACGTCCTTTGATGAAACTTGTCACACCACATAAGGCCCAATCCAAGAGGTTATTATTTATCCAATGGGTAACAACTGTTGTAACCTCACGACTCGTGCAATATGCGATTACACTTTCTGTTTTATCTGCCATCGTTATGTTTCTCGGCGTTTTCCTCTTTGGAATTGGTAAACAGCAAGCTTTTCTAACTTGGTTCACTGCAACATTTGGCAGCTTGACAATCTCGGTAAGCATCACGTCTGTACTTAGCAAACGGAAAAATGATAAATCTACCAAACCTGACGAACCAACATCGCTTGAGAGGTAATAAATGAAACAACCCAAAACGTTCTACTGAGGACCAATCAAGTAACAACAGAAGACGGGCAATTCGTTGAAGCGGGGAATGGCTGCGTATATTGTGTGGTGCTGCTGGGGGCCGCAACGAGGGGGCAAAATCAATCAAAAGCGAATGTACCTGCACACCCAAAACGGCTAATTTGACAATTTTTTTTACTCATTTTCTCACATCGAGTTACGAGAATCGGGAATCAAGAATCAAGAACTTTTTTCGCCTCAACCGCGCATTTTCGCCCAATTATGAGAGAACGATACTCTGTTCTCGAAACGGAAGCCCCTTAGGGGGAATTACCAATGCCATCCGGCTAGTTCAAATAATCATTTATAAATAGTAAATAGTAAATAATAAATTGTCCTTCGTAGCGTAAGCGAAGAAGGAAGCGATGATTTTCTGCGCTGAAAGGAAAAATCAATCAAAATGAACAAAATATGTCAAACAAAGCCAATTTTCAAAAAAGTCAAATGTTTATAACCGCGATGAAAACAACGAATTACAACGAAAAATAAACAATGGACACTTGGTCAAAACGAACCCAATCAAACCCAATCTTGTCCGCCGTAGCCTTGGCGAAGGCGGATTCAAAAGGTACACTTGCTCAGTCCCGGGGACTCCTGACGGAGAGCAGGCAGGTGGGGCTAAATTATTTAGGCGTGTTTTCTTCTGTTTTATACCAGTCGGCTGTGGCGTCTTTGTGGTCGAGGAGGATTTTGAAGTCCTTCTTATCTATTGTGCCATCGGCATTTATATCGCCGAGCAGATAGGTTTTGGGTGATTTTGCACTGGTCAGCACGTTATCAACGAGAATAGTAAGGTCCAAATCGTTGACAATGCCGTCGGCATTCAGGTCATACAAGAGGATATTGTCATTATCTTGTTTACTGACATTTCCGCCTTCGCCAAGGCTGCGGCGGACAAGCCAGGCCAGGCCGTATCGCTCGGCTGAAGCTGTCTGGTTCGGGTCATCAATATTACTGAAGGTTACGACAAGCTCATAGTTGGTATGATTTGCATCGCATCGGGCGTAAATATGCTCGACGTTATCAATTTTACTGTCGCTGTAATCGAGCAGGAAATTATTGTCGGGGTTGTTTGTGTCAACGGCCCAAAGCTCAAGCCGAAGGTCGGCATCTTTATCCGGCATCGGCTCAAAAGGATAAACGCTGTTATAATGCCTGTTCCATACGAGCGTGGCGGTGATAAATTCCTCGTTCGGTTCTGCGACAGTGATTTTGTAAATGTTTTGCGGGTTTTCACTTTTCTGCAGTTGGTTATTGTCCCAGCCGATTACGGGGGCGTTGCCGGGCTTGGTTTGGCCTGCGATTAGATGCTCGTAGGCGCCAACGGCGTTTAACATTCCCGCACCCTGGATATAATCCAGCGGCGCCTCGTGGTCATCGTCTTTCTGGAGCTTGCCTTTATGCCAGTAGGGCAGTTTCGTTGCTGAATTTAGTAAAATAGCTTTCATTACGCAGTTTCCGCCGTCCTTCGCAACCGCCGAACTCAAATTTTGGTCCCCTTTGGCTTTTTGAACGAGCAGGCCGATTGCCCCTGTGACAATCGGCGTTGAGAAGCTCGACCAGTTGCCGGTCGGCTCATATCGGCTGGGGTCATTTGCATCGGCGGCCAGGCAGTTGCCGGGAGCGACGATATCGGGCTTACATCGTCCGTCTGCGGTCGGTCCGATGCTCGAATGCTCCGGATGGGCCAGCGAGAAATTTGCCAGTTTAGCTGCAAGGTTGTCAGCATTTACAGAGTCAACGACTCCGACGCCGATAACGTTAGCTCCGGCGCCTGGGTAAAGTAAAGGGTCGTAAGCGTTCGAGCCGTTTCCTACACCAGCTACGACGATGAGACCGTCGTGCTCGGCCATCGATTCGATTCCTCTCGTCCACCAGTCTTCGAACTGGGTGCCGAAGCTGGCGGTTACAATATCTGCCTTAGGCGGTGAGTTAGTAAATATATTATTGGTTAAAAAATGCCAAAATTCATAGTTATCGGCCTGGGCCTGTGGTGCAACCCCTTGATAGTGGAATTGGCCCAGTTGGGGATTAGATGCGTTGGGGTCTTCGCCGAGCAATATGGAGCAGATAGCTGTTGAGTGTGGTGAGATGCCGGCTGCGAGTTCGCCCTGGTCGCTAAACTTTAGTTGTTTGTCTTTGAAACAGCTATGCTCGATGTTCGGCCGGTAATCGTTTTGGGGTTCGCCATCTATGTAAGTATTACTTCGGCAGATGACAGCGAATTTTACGCCGGCGCCTGTCAGGTTGGGGTCTAACTGTCTTAACGCATAAATCCCGCTGGAATTTAGTCCCTGCGGCTGCAGCGTTTCGGTTGTCTGTGGCCCTTCGGCTTTGGCGATAGTATTCCCGCTTGCCAGCATTGCTGCCATACAGGCTATCAGGCACAAGCCGAGTATTTTTTTGCCACTCTGAGCCATTCCGCTCCTCCGGAAATAGTGGTAAAATCCAAAAGGCAGAAAATAGCTTCTCAAGTTGCGGATAGTAAATCTGCCCCCTGAGTTCCTGATAATACGGTATTATGATACCATAAACCGGTTTTCTTTTCAAGTAAATTACCTGCAATATGTGGCGTTTTCAGTATTGAAAAGCTGGTTTGGGAAAACTTGATGTAGAATTCTTGCCTTTATCGGGCGTGGTTGTTATACTCAAGGCGATTTTGGCTAAGGGATTGCCATAATATGAAAGTGATTTTGAACGCCGAACAAATCGAGCAAGTTCTCGAGGATTTGACAAGTCGCATTATTTCCGAAACCCCCCCTCAATTGGATGTTGCCGTAATTGGTGTTCGCAGCAGAGGAGAGATTCTTGCCCAGAGGTTATCGAGCCGATTGTCGGAAGAGCTGGGCAGGGACGTTCCCTGCGGGGCCCTCGATATAACACTTTACCGGGACGATTTGAATTCACCACAAAGCAGCGCCCAGCCGCGGGTGCGAACTACTGATATCGGATTCGATATAGACGATAAAATAGTTATTTTATTTGATGATGTTTTATATACCGGCCGCTCGACACGTGCGGCAATGGACGCCCTTATAGATTTGGGCAGACCAAAGGCGATAAAGCTGGCGGTGCTTGTTGACAGGGCGGGAAGGGAATTTCCGATACAGGCGGATTATGCCGGCTACAAAACCGATGTTGCACCGGGCGAATTGGTCCAGGTTTTTCTTTCCGAATCGGATGGAAAAGAAGAGGTCGTTATCGGGTAGATTATGGCGTTATTAAAAAGAAAAGGTGAACAGTTCCAGTGGCAGCACAAGCATTTATTGGGCTTACGCGATTTGAGCGCAGAAGAGATTACGTATATTCTCGATACAGCTAAAGGTTTTGAGCAGATAAGCACTCGGTCGGTGAAAAAGGCCCCGCCTTTGCGCGGCAAAGTTGTAGTGAATCTGTTCTTTGAAGACAGCACACGGACGCGAAATAGTTTCGCCTTAGCGGCAAGCCGATTAAGCGCTGATGTTATAGAGTTCACCAAAGAGATCAGCTCCGTCAGTAAAGGCGAGACGCTTTTAGATACGGCCAGGAATCTGGAGGCAATGGGGATTGATATTGTCGTTATTCGGCATAGTGCCGCCGGTGCACCGAAATTCCTGAGCAGGAATATCAATGCTTGTGTAATAAACGCCGGCGACGGCTTCTGCGAGCACCCCACCCAGGGTCTTTTGGATGTTTATACCATTCGCAAACATAAAGGCACTCTCGAAGGTTTGAAAATAGCAATTGTCGGCGATATCGCCCATTCGCGAGTTGCGCGCAGCTGCCTGTGGGCGATGACAAAACTCGGCGCCGAGGTTATATTCGTCGGCCCGCCGACGCTTATGCCGGCGCAGGTTGAAAAGCTGCCGGTCAGCGTAAGCTATTCGCTCGATGAGGTTATCGAAAAGGTTGATGTGATAAATATGCTTCGGATTCAGTTTGAGCGGTTAGGCGGCAATCCGTTTCCTTCGGTGCGGGAATACTCACATTATTTCGGCCTGACGGTAGAGCGTATGAAAAGGGCGAAACCCGATATTATGGTTATGCACCCCGGGCCGATTAATAGAGGCCTGGAGATGGAAAGCGAAGTGGCCGACGGCTCAAACAGTGTTATCCTCGAACAGGTTAAAAATGGTCTTGCTGTTAGAATGGCGGCATTGTTCTTAGTCAATCAGGCCGCTGCAGTGCAAGAATGATTATTTGCGGTTGATAATCTTACTATGAGTGAACTGTTAATAAAAAACGGCAGGGTAATAGACCCTGCGAACGGTATCGATAAAGAATGCGATGTTCTTATTGTCGATGGCGACATTGCCGAGGTCGGCAAAATCGAAAGAACTGCGGAGACGGTTATTGATGCCACAGGTAAGCTGGTAACGCCGGGCTTGATTGACATTCACGTTCATTTCCGTGAGCCGGGCGATGAAGAAGAAGAGACAATAACAAGCGGCTCGGCAGCAGCGGTGGCGGCTGGTTTTACTTCGGTTGTTTGTATGCCGAATACCAAGCCGCCTATCGAAAACGAGACTGATGTCGAATACGTTCACCGAAAGGCGCGCCAGACAAGAAAGACGCACGTTTATACGATGGGGGCCATCACCAAAGGCCTTGAGGGCGTTGAGCTTGCGGAGATGGGATTTATGGCTGAGGCCGGCGCCGTTGGTTTTACTGATGACGGCAACGGCGTTCAGGACTCCTCGGTTATGCTGCGGGCATTGAAATATGCCGCTATGTTTAATGTAGTGGTAGCGCAGCATTGTCAGGATAACGGTTTTGCCGGCAATGGTGTGATGAATTCCGGCTACTATTCGACCATACTTGGTCTGCCGGGGGCCGACCCGCTGGCTGAAGAGGCGATGCTCTGGCGGGATATTCAGCTTGTTAAGAAAATCCGCCTCGGCCGGATTCGCTACCACGCCCAGCATATATCGACAGCCGGCTCGGTTGAGCTGATGAGAGCCGCCAAGAAAGATTCTTTGCCGGTTACCTGTGAGGTGACGCCGCACCATTTGCTTTTAACCGAAGAAAGTTGCGCCGAATATGATACTAACTACAAAGTCAATCCTCCGTTGCGGACAGCAAAAGACATCGATGCTTTGAAGGAAGCGATTGCCGAAGGTCTGGTTGATGCTTTAGTAACTGACCACGCTCCGCATTTGAAAAGCGAGAAGGAGCTGGAATTTTTAACCGCACCTTTTGGCATAGCGAGTTTGGAATGTGCATTGGCCCTTTATGTTAAAGCGTTGATTGAGCCGGGTATCCTGGATTGGCCGAAACTTATCGAATTGATGACGGTTAGACCGGCGAAGATAATAGGTGTTGACAAAGGCACGCTGGGCAAAGGCAGGCAGGGCGATGTTACTATTATCGACCCGGATGCTGAGTATGTAATCGATGTAAATAAGTTCCGCTCTAAAAGCAGAAACTGTCCCTACCACGGCTGGACTGTCAAGGGCAAGGTCGAAAAGACCATCGTCGGCGGCGAGATGAGATTCTCTGTGGATAACTGATAGAATGCCGGTTATTATTGATGGTCATAATCTGCTGCACTCAATTCAAAAAGAGGACTCCGATTCCGGCCCAATCAGCGATGTTCAATTGTGCCACATCATAGGCAGATACCTGAAGCTTATCAGCGAAAAGGGCGAGGTTGTTTTTGACGGCACCGGGCCTCGGGACAAAAGCGGATTCGATAATATAAGCAATTTGGAGGTTTTCTTTGCCGGATTGCGCAGCGATGCCGACACGGTAATCGAAGATAAGATAAAAGCAAACACGGCGCCGAAGCGGCTGACGATTGTCAGCAGCGACAGAAGGTTGCGAGATGCGGCCCGAAAAAGAAAAGCAACATCGGTCAAGTCGCAGGTTTTCTGGGACAATGTCCAAAAGCAATTAAGCCGCAAAAATAAGGTAAAAGAGCCACCTGCAAAACGCGAAGGCATTAGCGAAGGCGAAACCGACCAATGGCTGAAAATTTTTGACCTTGAACAGTGAAATTTATCCGCCTGCGGCGGATTTACCTGCATTGGTTCAATTCCGACAAATTTTGCGTTGCTAAACAGTCTAAAAAAGTGTATAAAGAAGAGCTTATTTTTACGTATTTTTATTTCTTTTAAAAAGGTGGAAAAACTATGAGTCGCAAAATGGTTACAATCGACGGCAATACGGCGGCGGCAGCCGTGGCACACGCTACCAGCGAGGTAATTGCAATATATCCGATTACTCCCAGCTCGCCTATGGGCGAGATGGCTGATGCAAAAACAGCAAAGGGCGAAACTAATATCTGGGGGACGGTTCCTTCCGTTACCGAGATGCAGTCGGAAGGCGGCGCAGCAGGAGCCGTCCATGGCGCTTTGGCGACAGGCGCTTTGACGACGACTTTTACCGCCTCGCAGGGACTTCTGCTGATGATTCCCAATATGTATAAGATAGCGGGAGAACTGCTGCCGACCGTCTTTCACGTCTCGGCTCGTTCATTGGCCTGTCAGGCGCTTTCGATTTTTGGCGACCAGGCAGACGTTATGGCTTGTCGCCAGACCGGTTTTGCTTTTATTTGTTCGTGTAACGTTCAGGAGGTCGGCGATTTTGCCCTCATTGCTCAGCAGGCAACGCTGGCCTCACGAGTTCCGTTTTTGCATTTCTTTGATGGTTTTAGGACCAGTCATGAGGTTCAAAAGGTCGAGGAGCTGACTTTTGATGATATGCGGGCGATGATTGACGACGATTTGGTGGCTGGCCATAAAGCCAGAGCCCTGTCGCCCGACAGGCCTGTTATTTCCGGAACGGCACAAAACCCCGATGTTTATTTTCAGGGCAGAGAGACGGTGAACAAATTTTATTTGGCTGTGCCGCAGATTGTTCAGCAGACAATGGATAAACTCGCAAAAGTGGTTGGGCGAAGCTACCATTTGTTCGACTATGTTGGCGCTAAGGATGCGGAGAAGGTCGTTGTTATTATGGGTTCGGGGGCTGATACCGTTCACGAGACGGTTGAATTCCTGGCCTCTAAAGGCGAAAAGGTCGGCGTGGTGAAGGTGCGGCTTTACAGGCCGTTCAGCACCAGACACTTTATCGATTGCTTACCAAAAAGCGTAAAGAAAATCGCCGTATTAGACAGGACAAAAGAGCCGGGTTCACTCGGTGAGCCGCTGTATTTGGATGTTCGCACCGCCGTTGGTGAGGCGATGGCGGAAAAGAAATCGCCCTTTGAAAAGTATCCTTTAATTGTCGGTGGACGATACGGGCTGGGGTCAAAGGAGTTCACCCCCGCTATGGTAAAAGCCGTTTTTGATAATCTCGATGCTGCGAAGCCCAAAAGTAGTTTTACGGTAGGCATTATTGACGATGTAACGAACACCAGTCTGGAAGTTGACGAGTCCTTCGATGTCCCCAGCAGAGGGCTTTTCCGCGGTATGTTTTACGGCCTCGGTGCGGATGGAACGGTAGGTGCAAATAAAAACTCCATAAAAATTATCGGTGAGCTAACGGACAATTACGCGCAGGGTTACTTTGTTTATGATTCGAAAAAGGCCGGTGCTGTTACCGTATCACATCTGCGGTTTGGGAAAGAGTTTATTCGCAGGCCTTATCTTATAACTGAAGCCGATTTTGTTGCGTGCCATAATTCAACTTTCCTGGAAAAGTTCGATATGCTTTCAGCCGCTCGCCGGGGCGGGACATTTTTGCTTACCAGTATGCACGGCAAAGACGAAGTCTGGGATACTTTGCCGCAGGAGGTCCAAAAGCAGATAATCCAAAAGAAGCTGAAGTTTTATGTTATTGACGCCATTTCGCTTGCGCAGGAAATTGGTCTTGGGCCGAGAATAAATGTGATTATGCAGACCGCCTTTTTCAAGATAAGCAATGTAATCCCGCTCGATACGGCTGTCAAAGCTATCAAGGATGCAATTAGAAAAACCTACGGTAAGAAGGGCGAGAAGATTGTTGAAATGAACAATGCTGCCGTTGACGGTGCTCTCGAAAGAATTTATGAAGTCAAAGTTCCTGACAAGGTAACAAGCAGGATTAAGATGCGGCCGCCGGTTCCGGAGGATGCTCCTGATTTCGTTAAAGATGTTACCGCCGAGCTTATAGCTCTTCGCGGCGACAGGATACCCGTGAGCAAAATGCCGGCGGATGGTAAATTTCCGTCCGGCACGACCCAGTATGAAAAGCGCAACATCGCTGTCAATATCCCTCAGTGGGAGCCGGATATTTGTATCCAGTGCGGCAGATGCTCTTTTGTTTGTCCGCATGCTACTATTAGAATAAAAGCTTACGACCAGCAGTACCTCAAAGATGCACCGGCAACATTCAAAATCGCTAATGCAAAAGGAAAAGAGTTTGCCGGTATGAAATTTACCGTTCAGGTGGCACCTGAAGACTGCACCGGCTGCAGCGCCTGTGTGCTTAATTGTCCTGCCGAGGAAAAGGACGAAAGTAAGCAGCCCACAGGCAGAAGGGCAATCAATATGGTGCTGCAGGAGCCGATTCGTAATAGTGAGCGCGAAAATTATAAATACTTCCTCTCGATTCCGAATACAGACCTGAAACTTTTCAAGCTCGATACTGTAAAGGGCAGTCAGTTGATTCAGCCTTTGTTTGAGTATTCCGGCGCCTGTGCCGGCTGTGGTGAAACCGCTTATGTAAAACTGCTCACTCAGCTCTTCGGTGACAGGGCTATGATTGGAAATGCAACGGGCTGCTCGTCGATATACGGCGGCAATCTGCCGACAACGCCTTATGGAAAGCGGTTTGACGGCAGGGGGCCTGTTTGGAGCAACAGCTTGTTTGAGGATAATGCAGAGTTTGCTATGGGTATGCGACTGACGGTCGATAAATTCAGGGAAAGGTCCCTCTACTTGCTGGCTAAGGTGACAGAAAAAAACTGCATCGATGCCGCTCTGGCGGAGGAAATCCGAACGGCTGCTTATGCCAATGAACCGCTGCAAACTGCTATTGAAGAACAGCGGACACGGGTGGATAAACTCAAAGAGCAATGCAAAAAGAGCAATTGTGCAGAATGCAGGCAGTTATTGGACGTTGTAGATTATCTCGTCCGCAAATCCGTCTGGGCGCTTGGAGGCGATGGATGGGCCTACGATATCGGGTATGGCGGGCTGGACCACGTCCTGGCCAGTGGCGCCGATGTCAATGTGCTTGTCCTGGATACGGAGGTCTATTCCAACACAGGCGGGCAGATGTCAAAGTCCACACCGAGGGCGGCGGTGGCTGAATTTGCAGCGGCTGGAAAACCAAGCCCTAAAAAGGACCTCGGCCTTATGGCTATTGTCTATGGCAATATCTATGTTGCCAAGGTCGCGATTGGTGCAAATCCGAACCAGACGGTAAAGGCTTTTATAGAGGCGGAAAGTTACCCCGGGCCTTCGCTTGTAATTGCTTATGCCCATTGTATTGCTCACGGTATCGATATGGCGGCGGGCTATCAAGAGCAGAAAAAGGCCGTTGATTGCGGCCATTGGCCGTTGTATAGGTTCGACCCGCGACTTAAAAAAGAAGAAAAGAACCCCCTACAGCTCGATTCGAAAGCTCCTACACTTGACTTCAAAGAATATGCTTATGGGCAGGGTCGTTATCGGCAGCTTGTGCAATCGAAACCGCAGGTAGCGGCGGAATTGCTCAAGCTTGCCAGCAGCGATGCGACCCAAAGGTATGCTTTAATGGAGCAGCTTGCAAAATTGAAATGCGAGACGGCGAAACCATAAGGCTGCCATCTGTTCAAATCAAGGCAAATTATTGTGGTTAAGGGTATTTGATTTTTATAACCAACCCACTTTGCTTTTGCCTTTTAGCAGCATTTTGAACACATCACGGCTTATTGGTATGTCATAGTCATACGAGGAAAGAACGCGCCCGTCGCTGACATTGATGACTCGTGCTGTAAGATAAACCTCTTTTGAGGCCACGGCGTAGGTCCCCACGACTACGGCTTGTGCGCGATGCTTGGTGCTGATTTCCGCCAGCTCACGGGAAAGCAGAAATTCACCTGAACCTTCCCTTATGAAAACATTTGTCCGTAATTTCATCTCTATTGTGGCGTAGTTTCTTTGCTTAAATCGTGATGCGAATTGTTCTGCCACTACCCTTCCGAACGTCGAGGAGTCATCCAGGTCATCAATATTAACAAAGCTTGCTACCAGAATGGGACTGCTTTTGGGCAGTTTGGGCTGCACGTTATTGAGCAGAGAATCTGCTGCATTGTAGTTGACGCCCGGCATAGACTTGCCTGTCAGCCGAACCCAAAAGTCGTCAGTGAGTTCTACTTTGGATTCTTTGACAAGTTTTTCGGTGTCGGTTTTATTCTCAAGGTCTGTAATATGCTGTTGGTGCCTTTCGGTCTCGCGCTGGCTTGCCTCATTGATTCTCTGGACATCGGCCCTGGACATAGCCAGCTGGACAGCCGGGTCACAACCGTTGAGCAGACCACATCCCAGCACGAGCAATGGTATTAACGTCATATATTTAATCATTGGTTAACAACCTCCATCGTTTTTCCCTGTAATGCGTAATTGCTGTCCCAAAGGGGAGTATCAATATAATAAGTGCCGGTGTGACTCATTACATAAGTATTGCCTTTTTTGACGGATGTTGTGATTACGACTTCGTAAGGCGAAGCCTCGGTGCCGATGTAAGCCCCGTCTGCACCTCCGGTAAAAACTCTGCCGATGTTGGACATAATATGCGGTGACCGAACAGGACGATTGTTATGTTTAACTAATTGTATGTCGAATGTCATTATCAGCTCCGCTGCTTTGCTATCGTTAACTACGTTATAGCCGGCGTTGACTAACTGTGTAATTAGATAATTTTGGTAGGCCCTTTTGAACGGTATAGTGGCAAGCCGGTCGGATTCATCTGCTTCGGCTAAGGGGGCGGTGGCCGTCCAGACGGCCGGGTACTCTTTACTTGGCAAATGAAACTTCGGGACTACAAACAGCGGCATACTGTTCGAAATCCTGTTGCTTTGCTTTAGTTGACTGACCACCTCAGCTGCCAATACCTCCCAGTGGTGGGGGGCCTGCATTTTTTGCTGCTCGCTATACGGGTAATTTGTAGCAATGGGTATTTGGGAGGTACAGGATATCAAGAATGTTGGAACAAGTAATAGTAAGATGGTTAGTATACATTTTGCAGTTACAGACTCACCTTTCTCTTTCAGAATTTTGCCCATTGACAGGTCCTCCTAATTTACCACATAACTACACTCTAGTTAATTTGAACTATTGAGTATATAAAGAAGCGATTGAATTGTCAAGTTTTGATTTTGCGGTTATTTCTGACAAAAATCGTAACTACTTTAATTGCAGATACTTAATTTTGGAACTGAAAAACTTTTGCTCTCCCTGCTTTCTGGCGTAAGCGACTCGACTGAGCTCGTCGAAGTCCATCCCGGCGATTGCGAAAGCAAAAAGGGGGGCCTTTTATCTGCACCCGCCATTAGGCGAGGTCTCGCCTTTGGCGAACTGGTATTGCGATAGTTATCGGGCTTTATCGTCAAGATGGCTTACGCCAGACAGAAGAGCCGTTAACGAACAAATCCCGTGCTTAAACAGTATAATTAAATTATGGATTATTTTGTAGAAAGCGAGGAGCTGTCCTATAAGAAGTGTGAATTGCCTAAATCATCAAGATGGCTTACGCCAGTGCAAGTAAGCTTAAGATTCTTATAATTTTAGCTCACTTTTATTTTCTTTTTGGCCTTATGGCTGTTAAAAAAGTTAAGCCAACAATGTATTAAACCGATTATAAGTGCATAAGCTATAAGTGCATAAGTTATTTTTGCAGGGTGTTCTTGTCCGGCTACAGTTTGGTGCTTCGCCGAGATGAGTGGTTATATGCTTTGTATTTTGGGGATGTTAGTGTGATATGAGCCCCTTATCAGAAGTCAGAAGTCAGAGGTCAGAGGTCAGAATCCTGCCCCTGCAAGTTGTAGGCAGGGGTCAGAAGTCAAATTTCTGCCTTCTCCGTAAGGAGTCCCTAGGACTGTTTTCTGCCTTCTGTCTTCTGTTTTTTGCTGGCTGCGGCAATAAGTTTTTCGACCCCGGGCAAATAGGCAGGTTTCGTCCTGTTCCGGCAGTGAATGTGATACTGGATTCATTGGGTGTGGCAGAGGAGACTCCGTCTGTTTGGGAGGGTGCGGAAGCGCCGAAACCAATAGATGTTGTGGCGTATGAGACTGACTATGTGTTTAGCCCGGGTGACAGTGTGAGAATATCCATTTTCGAACTGCTGCAAGAGGGAGTGCAGTTTACAAACGAGTATGTGGTTACCGAGACCGGCAAGATATCAATACCAGACGTTGGGGTGGTCGAGGCGGTAGGCTTGACTGAATCGCAGCTTGAGGAGGAGATAAGGCAAATCCTTTCACCGAGTATATTGAAGGAGCCGTCGGTTGTCGTGGCCTTGGTGAGTTCGGAGCAACGCACGTTTTCAATATGGGGCGATGGTGTGCCACGACCGAGCAGATATGCCATTCCGCGGTATGATTTTAGGTTGACAGATGCAATTGCAACGGCAGGCGGGATAAGGCAATTTAACGTAAGCTATGTTTATGTTTCCCGTCCTCTTACAGGCAAAGAAGCAGTAACAGAGCCTGTTAACGTAGGGGTTACTGAACCGGAGAAGACGGAGGAGGAACTGACCGAACCTGAAAAAGAAATGCTGGAGATAATAGCGCCGAGAGCAAAACAGCAATGGCCCAGCACCAACCCGGTTGGTGCTGGGTTAGTTATAGCTTCGGCGGAGATGATAACGGATAAGGAACTTGCCGAAGCAGCCTTACCGGAAGGTTTTGAACCATTAGCCGATAACGAGAAGGCGCCGGTGGACGTGGAGGGCGTACCGGAGTCACCACCCGGACCGTCCGGTCGTGAGACGATAAATGCGCCAATAAGTGAGGACGAAGGAGGCCGTATTGAGTGGATTTTTCAGGATGGCAGATGGGTTCCGATTCAAGTTGGTCGGCCAAAGCCTCCAGCGCCAGAAGTTAGAGTTGGGCCTGAGAAAGCAGCCGAGCCGCTTAAGGAGAGAGTGCCGGAGGAGTTCAAGTGGGAGGAAGTAGGAACTGGAGGAGTGCAGGCACGAGTTATAGCAATTCCTGCAGATAAGTTGCGAGGCGGTGACCCTCGCTATAATATTGTGATAAGGTCCGGTGATAGTATTCATGTTCCTGTTGATATTACAGGCGAATACTTTATTTATGGTAATACCAACTATCAGGGAGTTGTGCCTATGGAGGGCCGACCGGTTACTTTGAAGATGGCTGTGGCCGCAGCGGGTGGTTTGGGGCCTTTGGCATGGCCAAGGCGTTGCGAGGTGACAAGGAGAGTCGGCAAGAACAAAGAAGAAACAGTTATGGTGGATTTGGATAAAATCGCCAGCGGCGAACAACCGGACTTTTTTATCAAACCGCTCGACCTGATTAATGTCGGCACACATGCTACGGCTCAGTGGCGTGCGGTTTTGCGAAATTCATTCAGGGCTTCTTATGGGTTCGGTTTTATTTACGACCGTAATTTTGGGGAGACAGATGTTGGAACCGGCAGGCCTTTCAGTAGTATATATAAACACATTTTCTAATTATGGCAGAGGATAATATTGATTCCTCTATTGCAAAAAGGTATCATTTTGCAGAAAATCATAAAATGGCAGCCCGAAATAGTGAATCGCAAAGTACGAACCACGAAGCACGAACAGGTGGGACACTATCCTTTGGGGATGGAAACTCTGTTTGCACAAGCTGGCGTGAGCTTTCGGTGCATAGTTACGTCAAAATAGTGATAATTGGGGGGTTGTTTGTTTACCTTTTTCATAACGAGATTGAAACTATTGTTGGTCAATGGATTACTGACAGTAGCTGGTCGCATGGCTTTCTGATCCCCCTTTTTAGTTTATACTTCATTGACCAGGCAAAGAGCGAGATTTTGAACCTTCGACCCAGGCCGAATTACCTCGGCTTGTTTTTTCTGATTTTGGGGATTTTGTTTTATTTTTTTAATATAGTCAGTCCATCTGGATATGGATATTTTCGCCCCACTTCCATGATAGCAACTCTTGGTGCGATTGTATTGTTTTTGGGCGGGTGGCGTTTGATTAGATATACATGGCTTCCAATTGCGTTTTTGGTCTTTGCTGTTCCATTGCCGACGAGATTTTATGTTAGTCTGACTATGCCGATGCAAAAGTTGGCGGCAGGGGTTACTACTGTTCTGCTGAATTTAGTTAATGGGCTGGAAGCTACGGTTAGCGGTGTGGTGATAGATGTAGTTTATAAGGGCCAAAGGATGGACCCTCCACTTAATGTAGCCGAGGCATGTAGTGGAATGCGATTACTAATGGCCTTTTTGGCTTTGGGTGTCGCTATGGCGTATTTACACTACAGACCTATGTGGCAGCGAATC